>Ga0265296_1000382_pt1 | contig 71847 bp, 84 predicted proteins | sample MunlanPumphouse1_FD_189073 | JGI IMG/M metagenome (GOLD analysis project Ga0265296, IMG submission 189073) | Groundwater microbial communities from a municipal landfill in Southern Ontario, Canada - Pumphouse #1 | ecosystem: Environmental > Aquatic > Deep subsurface > Groundwater | place...
ACATCAGCCTGTTACCAGACCGGGTGTGGGGTTCAGTTCTGAGGTGGCGGCTAGCCTTTCCTCATGCTGGATTTTCACCAGCTGGCGAATTTGAGCTTTGCTCGGCGCGCCTGTGTCATCCGTGTTCCCTTCGGTTTGATGGAAACTATTTTTTCAACCCTCAACAAAATGATCATCTCTGGGCGCCAAGCTGTTACCATGGGTCTGTCGGGAATGGCTGGGATGTCGTGGAGAAATATATTAATGGTCAAGATGTACACCATGCAAAAAGCGATATGCATAGGCCTCGTTATTAAGTAAAGGGTATAGTGACTGAATTCGATAGATTTCTCATTCTCGGAAAGGGAGATGGGAATCCAGAACAACCTCTTCAAAGCTGAAAATTAGGCGCACATTTTAACTGTAAGTCCAGAGACCGTATGCGTCTATCTATACAAAACCATCTGATATAGAAAAATCCTCTCGATAATGCCTCATCATCATTTGTTTTGCAGGGTTATGAGTTCTAAATGTGATTGTCATAGATGCCGTATTAGATCTTTCAATCTTTTCGTTTAAAATCTTCCAAGCAATAACCCTTACAATCTGACTATCATCTTCACATAAATATTTCCATGAAGAATCTTCCTTGTCCTTTTTTAGTGCATCAAAAACTACTTTCTGTATATTGTCTAAATCTTGTTTTGAATATCTGTACGAATTTACTTCTAAGAAAATTGCAATATCTAATTTAGTATCTATATTTTTAAATATTTCAAACTTTTTATTTTCAAAATATTTCCCAAAATTTTCCCTGATTTTTTTTATAGATTCAGGTTTATTTTTACTTGCAGTTTCAACATCGATTAGAATACCTATGCATCCATCATAACCTTCTAAAAACCATGCATTCCCAGAAAATACACGGCGATCCATGTCATTGTTCATTGAATTACCTTTTTGATTTTTCTTTCCTTTTCCTTTCATTTCCCGGCCGATTTGACATTGTTACGCAACCCTTTTAGTCTATACTTACTCTCTTTTTGATTATATAGTTTATTATCTTAATATATTACCATAATAAACTATAAATATAACAAAGTGATAATACATGAGTATGCCATCAGTTCAGATAAATGAAGATATATTGAATCGCTTACGAAATTTTGTAGCCTCAGAATACGGAGGAAAAGTATGGGGTAAAATATCAGAGCACATAGAGATTGCCATCAATGATTACCTTGTTCAAAAAGAGGGCTGTAAGAGGAGATTCCTCAGAAAAAAAGATAAAAATTTCTATAAGGTAGATTATAACGGACAACGTGGAAAATCGCTCATTATGCTATCATCTATTGAAGGAACAACCCAACGAATAATTATACCTGCAGAAGAAGGGTATTGGATAAAGTTGACATTAAGAGACGCAAGTGGAACTGAAATCCTAGATAATGCCTCACTTTATCTGTGTAAGGAAACATTAACGGAAAGTAGCTCACCTGAATATTATAAATATGGAGAGTTAAAAAAAGGGACGGTACTAAAACATAAAATCCTTATAAAGCCATACGAAAAACTAGTAATATATGCCGAAGAGGATATTGAGAAAATACAAATTATTGAATTTGAATTTGCTGTGGATTTGTGTGAAAAGTGATAAGATCATTATTGAAATTTGAAATACTGATCATGCGCTGAAAAGAAACACAGAAAACGAGCAACGTCAGAAATATAAAAAAATGGAACCTTGCGACCATGAGATAAACCTCAAATTCATACCATCAAGGAATCCTCCTGAAACTGAAAATCAGGCACACAAATACTGTTAAAATTTTTTAATAATTCGTGAACAACTTATCGCAAAATTTTGTTCCCACAAAGACTCTACACTTTATCCTCAGTTTAACCGCCACTTCCATTTGATGAAAGTATTTATCTTTTAAGAATCGATTCTAACTACAAATTATGAAAATGAATGCAGAGATTAAGGCAGAACTCATCTCCATTGGTGCGATCGATATTGATACAACACTCCTTGGAAGGCTTACCGTTCCAACGGCAGGGCCTGGCGCCGGAGGCAAAGCTTTTTTCTTTAATTCCGGCGGGCGCCGTGTGCGGCTTGTGGTGGATAATGGTTCTCCTCTACGCGCTGTCATGGATAATGGCGAGGTAGTTATCATAAAAGGCGGGAAAGAGTTCGTGAGGGGAAAGATCGAAGAAGAACTCATCCATTGCCCTGAGCAGGCTTATATCACAATGAGTGAGCGCTGCATATATGACTGCAAATTCTGTCCTGTCCCGAAATTGAATGGAAAGGTCAAATCTTCAGAGGAATTGCTGGCGCTTGTAAAAGAGGCATCGGATCTTGGAAAGATGAAAGGGATCTCAATTACTTCGGGTGTTGAAGTGTCCCCGGAAAAAGAAGTGGAACGAGCGGCAGATCTTGTCAGGAAACTTACGAAATACAATGTCCCGATAGGTGTTTCCGTATATCCCACAAAGGACTCATCACGAATACTGAAAGAGGCAGGAGCAAGTGAAATAAAATATAATGTGGAGACGATGGACAGGGAGCTTTATGATAAATACTGCAAGAAGCCTCCTCTTGATTTTACGCTGGAATGCCTGAAAGATGCAGTTGCGATCTTCGGAAAAAACCATGTTTATACGAACTTCATCGTGGGTCTTGGAGAGACGGATGATACCATTGAAAAATACTATGAAGAACTTGCGAAAATGGGTATAATCCCGATACTTCGCGCTGTGGGTGTTCATCCACTGCGTTTCGGGGAACTGGAAGCCGAGCGACCCACAGCGCAGAGGCTGCTCAAACTCACGAAAATGGCTCGTAGGATACTTGATAAATACGGGCTTGATGCAAGGGTTGCGAAAACGATGTGCTTGCCGTGCATGGGTTGCGATCTGAATCCGCATATAGACTTATGATCCCATGATTGAAAAATATGGAACCACAGGCCTCGTTATTAAGTACTGAATATAGTATCCAGATACACCCTCTTGAAAGCGTACATACCATCTTTCTTTGTCCCAAGCCATGACAGGAGGCTAATACCGTTATCATCAATGTACGCAAAAGTATTCAGGTCGCGTTCTTTCTCAGCCACCCAGGCGCCAGTATTAATAAAGAGCCTTTTTTTATTCTCAAGATAATGGCCGCCTGCAATATGAGTATGCCCAAAAACTACGACATCAACAGTCATATGGTCAGATCTTTCATTGTAATACCCTTTTTTTATTACTTCCTCCACGGTCATATCTCTTGGCTTGAATAAAAATTTCCAGACTGGGCCCTGGATTTCTGTTATTATTTTTGCAAGCGGCGTTATCACCACATATGAAAATAATAAAGTAAATCCTGTAAATACCAGTAATCCAAGCCAAAAGTCCCAAGACAATGGGCTTTGATTTATTTTCGTTAATGAATCAAGCACGGTTTTTCTCAAAAAATAAAGTACAAGTATCAGTGCGGCATAAAATAAAGTCGGATTTTTTTCTCGGAAAACCGATTTAACAATTGATATATTCAAAATATCCTGAACAACATCAAGAGGGTCAACTCTTATCCCAAATTTCTTTGAAATTGGCTCAGTTATTTGATATTTATCGTACTGCTGTCCATGAATGAACGCGAATGTCTTTTTCCTATAAATTTTCAGTTTCGTGTTTTCTAATTTTGCATACAATTCATCTTTTAGAACATCATCGATTATCAGGTTTACTCCGGTTTTTTCATCATTGAGCGTCAGTATAACAGAATTCTTCTTGCCAGATAATTTTATTGACCTGTCATTATCGGTCTTTTGAATTTTTTCCTTGCTTAGCCCTTTCACATGGAAGTTATTTCTCAGGTATTCTATCAGTTCACCACTTTCATTGCCGGGAATTTCGTTCCAATCAAACAGAAATTTATTTCCTATGTGCAAACCAGCGTCCACATTCCTTGGGTAATGTCTTCTGTGAACCTCTAACTTTGAATTATCAAGATCAATACAACCCTTTTCTTTTTGCAGGATATTGGCAAGCTCATACAGATCCTGATCGTGATTTCCCACAACATAGACCTTATCGCACTTTAATCCTTGAATAAGCGCAAAAGGTCTTGAACCTTCTTTTATGATATAGCTCCTGTCGCCTTTATCAGGATCCCACTGGTCAATTATATCTCCCAGTAAGATCATTTTTGTAGGGGAATATACCCTCTTTTTGATTTCTATTTGTCCTTCAATTATCAATATGTCCGTTCCACTATCTGGTATGCTCTTTAGCCATTCCAAAAAGCTACAAAACTCGCCGTAATTAGGAACATTGCTCCCTTCCTTATTGCTTCCAAGGTGCGTGTCTGAAACTACGAAATATCTGTCTTTTGGTTCCATATTTATTCCTCTTTAATTTCTCATTTGACCCAAAGGTTCAACATTGCCTAATCTGGCGTCTGAAATACTTTGTTTGTAGGATATTTAACAAATACAAATACCATCACCCATTTAGATAGAGTTTCATCGCCCAATTGCTCCCTCCTTTTTAGAGCAATTATTCGTGAATATCATAATAAACATTTACATGTTCATATTTATATGTATCTAATCTGCGATGAATGTTGAAAACGGGCACGCATAAGATAATAAGATAGTATAGCATCAATAAACAATTGTTTTGATTATTAAAACTATTTATGATTGAAGAGCTAAGAATACCACGCACAGAGCTTGATTTGATCCAGTCTGAACTGGAAGAAAATAAACCTTATGAAGCCTGCGGTGTTCTCATTGGAACTATAGATGGAACGACGGCGCATATCGAAAAAGCCCGACCCATACAAAATGTTAAGCGGACGCATAGAAGTTTTGAGCTTGACCCGAAAGAGCATTATAATGCCTGGAATGAAGCCGAAAAGAACGGCAAGGAAATAGTCGGAGTTTATCACACTCATCCTGTCTCTTCTGCCGTGCCATCACTGTGGGACAGGGAGACGATGCAGAACGATACTTCGGTCTGGCTTATTGCAGGCGCTGATGGGATGCGGGCATATGTGTGGGAAAATGGCTTGAAAACGGTAAAAATAATTCAGACATAGGCGTTCTTCATGGATGGAAACTATTGGAATTAGTTTCCCTGTCGATATTTGAAATTAGTATACATAACATGTAGTCTACATGGCATGTATAGTGAACTTATTTCTTTTCGTTCATACGACTTTATACCATCGCTCTTTCCAGCCCATCCATTGCGATCCCCATAAGCTCTCGCGCTCTCTCCTCTGTTTTTCCCTCTGAAAATATCCGCACTTTTGGCTCTGTCCCGCTGGCTCTTACAAGGAACCAGCCGTCTGTGTAATCTACTCGCAAGCCATCCATATCAGAAGCTTTTTCGTAACCCTTCGGGATTTCCTTCTTTACCCTCTCAAGTATTTTGTCAGTATCTGTACCTGCAGGCAGCGTTTTTGCGTCTTTTATCTGGTGGTATTTAGGATACGTTGCCACAAGTTCTGAAAAAGTCATTTTTTCTTTGGAAAGTATCCCGGCCATTACTCCTGCAAGCATCGGTCCTTCGCGGCTCCATTCGATAAGCACAGAACCATGCTCTTCAAGGCCGACCTGTGCGCTGCATAACATTTTTGCCTGGGCGAGATAGGGCTCGCCAACGGGTGTGTATATCACTTGCGCGCCAAGACTATTTGCTACATCTTTTATTAGATTTGAAAACGCGATCGTAACAGCGATCTTCTTGATTTTATCTTTGCTCTGTCTTAGTAAATGATCGGCAATGATCGCAGCAGTTACATCCCCCTGCACGAATTTCCCATTCTCGTCAATAAATGCAGTCCTGTCCCCGTCACCATCATGCGCCACCCCCATAGCTGCGCCCTCTTTGACCACGAGTTTCTTGAGTTTTTCCAGGTTCGCATCTGTAGGTTCAGGATTTCTCTCCCTGAACATGCCGTCGTATTTACAATTAAATCTCACGACTTCGTATCCAAGCGAAAGAAGCGTTTCAGGCGTCACGGTCGAGGCTGATCCGCCACCGCCATCAACTACTATTTTCAGTGGCGACACCGGAAACAGTTCTTTGACATAGCGCACTATGTGAGCGCGATACCTGTCGCCTGCTCCTGTGTCGTTTAATTTTTTCCCTTTTGTCGCATTTGGTTTTATGTCGCCAAAATATATTTTCTCAAGGGCAAGATCTTCTTCGGGTGAAAAGCCCATCCCGCTTTTGCTCAGGCATTTCATGCCATTATATTCAGGAGGATTATGCGATGCTGTTATCATCACGCCTGCGTCAGCCTGTCTCATCACTTCCAGGGAAAGCGTGTTCGGTGTGATGATACCAAGAGTTAGGGCATTGCAGCCCTGCCCCAATATCCCTTCGATGAGTGCTTCCTCAAGCATGGGAGATGATATCCTTGGGTCTTTTCCTATGGCAATGGTCTTCCCAACGCCTAGATAAGCGGCAAGGGCTGCGCCAATTTGTTTTGCTTTTGGCGCTCCCATCCCTCCATTCACAACGCCTCTGAACCCGAAAGTTCCGAATAATTTTTTCTGTTTTCGGATATTTTTGTATTCATCAAATTTTTTTGTGAATTTTTCGCATGACATGGCTTCAAATTCGTTTTGATTGTATTTTTAATCTTCGCATGAGTCATGAGTCTAGCATGTACTATTTTCTATCTGCGAAAATCTGCGCAATCTGTGGATAAAATTTCCAAAGCTTTTTATCCCTATACCATGTCTTTTGGGGGCTATGAGAGCTGTCATCCCATTTAAGAAAAGCAACGCAAAATCAAGGCTGGGAGCATTGCTTTATGAAAAAGAAAGGGAAGATCTTGCCATGGCAATGCTTGCTGATGTGGCAGGTACGCTCGCAGAGTCTTGTTGTTTTGATGTGATCGATATTTTATCTACGTCACCTGTCTATATTGAAAATACAAATATCGTGTTAATTGAGATGGGTTTGAACGAAGCGCTAAATGAATATCTCAAGAAAATGTCATCACACAACTTAAATGAGCCCATTCTAATAATAATGGCAGACATTCCCCTGGTTTCTAAAAAGAATATACGGGATATTGTCTCGTCCCAGGCTGATATCGTTATCGCTCCTGGAAGAATGGGCGGCACGAATGCAGTATTTATCCGAAACCCCCCAAGTTTCCATGTGGATTATTACGGGGTAAGTTTTCTCAAACACCTTGAGATCGCAAAAGATCTTAGCGTTGAGGTTTTTGATTCATTTAATCTAAGTACCGATATAGATGAAGTGAGCGATCTTGCTGAAGTTCTTATTCATGGGAAAGGGCATTCTAAGGCGTACCTTGAAAAAATTGGCGCAAGCCTGCTTGCGAACAAAGGTCGCGTTGGGGTAGAACTAAAGCGAGAATAAAGTTTGTTTTTCGCATAGTCATGGCAATTTTTAAACAACGAACAAAAACGAACTACGACGAACTTATAATACCAAAAGTTCGTTTCGAGTTCGTCCCAGTTCGTTGTTTTTTATTATATTTTTGGCGGAAAACTATAATATTCCAAACTGCGTTCGCGTGAAGAGCCAAACTTCCCAAGTATCCTTCTGGATGTTTCCCAGGAACTTCGGGCAAAATCTGGAAGCGAACCATGTTCCTTGACCCAGTTCTCAAGAAAAAGGATTGTTTTAGCGTCAGAAGGATAACCGCTTCCGATATCAGCGCCTATTTTTTCCCCCAGTTCTTTCACCAGTGTGTCCCTTCTCACTTTAGCAAGGATCGAAGCTGCTGATACGATAGGATATTTCACATCTGCTTCATGTTCGGAAGTTATGGTTATTTCCCGCGTGTATTTTTTCTTTAAATTTTCTCCGAAGCGCTGAGCGATCACATCTGCTGCGTCCACGAACGCATGATCCGGTCTTAATTCCTCAAGGACTTTCGCAAAGCATACGACCATTATTTCATTCATTGTCATAATCTTTCGCAATTCATCTATCTGGAAAGCGCTAACTTCAAGAACGAAATATTTGTTGGCGATTTTTTTTATATCCCAGGCAAGAACTTCGCGTTTTTTTGGAGTGAGCTTTTTTGAATCTTTCACTCCCAATTTTAATAATGCGCCATTTGCCGCATTGTCCATGAGAACTCCAGCAACGCACATTGGCCCAAGCACGGGGCCTTTTCCCGCTTCATCGATCCCGGATATCATAAATGCCATTTTTTATCCAAGTGTGGAGCGCTTTTATTTAAGAGTTTGGAATGAGAAAATAACAAAAAGGTTTGTATTTATATGAAAAGCTTCCAGTTAGCTAAATATCATGTCAAAAAGGGCCAGCATATTAAGATTCTATGAAGACCTCGCCAGGGATTATGATTGCAGATTCAATAATCCCAGGCTTAATTATATGCGGTCTGTTGAGAAAATGGTTCTTCTTGAAAGCTTAAAATCCGGCATGATCCTCGATATAGGCTGCGGGACAGGGGAGCAGTCATTGTTTTTAGCGAAAAGGGGATATCAGGTCATTGGTGTTGATATATCGCGGGAAATGCTATTAAAAGCGAACGAAAGTGCAAAAGAAGGACAGTTAAAGGATAATCTGTCCCTGGTTCTGGCTTCGGCAGAGGCTCTTCCGTTTCGCGATAAAAGTTTTGAGGGGTTAATTTCGATCTTTGGAGTATTCAATCACATTCCAAAAGCAGAGCATGCTTTCCAGGAGACGCACAGGGTCTTAAAAAGCGGTGGAAGTGCTATCTTTACAGTGGTGAATAGATGGAACCTAACATGGTGGGTCAATGCGCTTTTAAAATTAAAGGTCAGCTGGCTGATATCTTCCCTGAGAAGTAAAGAGTATACAGTAAATGGATTATGGACATATTATTTTACTAAGAATGACTTGAAAAAGCTTCTGGGAAGTATCGGGTACAAGGTAAAAATAGGAAGTATGCTGCTTTTTATCTATCCATTTACTACAAGGAATTTATTATTTTATGAAAAATTGTTCATCGTTTTTGAAGATGCTGTCAGATGGAAAAGCCCATTCAATGGCCTGGGTTATTATCTCCTTGTTAGGTTAGAAAAATGATTTATGGACAAAAAAAAATAAAAAAAAATAAAACCAAACTAAAGTTCTATTTTGCTTTTGGCTGTGGTGCTTTACGGGCTCTTAATTGTTCATTGAACTTTTTTAGTCGATCGGTTTCTGCTTGACCAACTTTTCCCGTTGTTTTAGATGAAGTAGCCATTCAATACACCTCCTGATTGATATTATATTTAATGTAATTTAAATCTTTCTATGGTAATTTTGATGAGAAGTGAAGTGTGCTGATACAAGCGGATTTGGGGTTTCTGGGTGGATTCTCCTCAATTACCGGCCTGTCCTTCCTGTAATCTTTCAATCTCCTTATAATAACTTCAGCCAGGAACAACACCAGCGCTGCAAGCAGGTAAGGCTCTTTCTCACTCTTTGGCTCATTTACCGTGCGCACCGCCTTTTCCTTGATATCCATGAACAGCAGCCCCTGGACATCATCCTCGTTATACACGCTCCCGCCATTTGATTCGATGACCTGGACGAGTTTTTCGTTAAATCCAATTTCTCTGTATTCAAGAGGATAGTTCACCGCAATGCCATATCCTGATATGTCATGGAAATCCCCGGTCTCAAGGTTAATGGAGGTTTCGTATGTTGTCGGACCTGTCCTTGAAAGATCAAGCGGGGCTTTGTCGAGTTGCACCTGCGGAAGCGTATCCGATGTGACAATGACCCTGCCAGCCGTTCCTGCCCATATATCATCAGCTTGTATAACGACCCCACCCGTCGGGCGCGGGTCGCCGATAGCCCAGTTAATCATGGAGGAAATGAGCTGCGAGTTCCTGCCGCTGTAAACTGCGCTTGCCCAGCAGGTGACGGGACTTCCAGAGTAGCAGTTATTTTCATTAGCGCCGTTATCGGTTGTAAATGAAACAACTCGCCCAAGCCCGAAGCCCCATGTTGTGAGGATGGATTTGCCGCGCGTGGTGGCTACAAGACTGTCGGATCTGAGTGAGTAACATCATCTATATTAATCTGTATGGTAATAGCATATAACTATTTATAGTTTTAAAATCCTAATTATCCTGTGCAATATAAAACCATCAGAGAAACTCGAATACTTGCTGATGATGAGGTTATCGACATCTCGGTAACACAAGTACCGATTTCATCTGAAGTTCCTCATGGAGTAAAATACAGTTTCAATTACAGAATTAGAATAAATGAGGAATGGAGGACGCTGATACGTTTCGATAATGCCCATATAATAAAAGGACATCACAAAAGAGATCATTGGCACATGTTTGAAAATGATGTTCAAGAGATAGAATTCAACAGCCCGAAAGAATTGCTTCAAGAGTTAATGAGATTGATAGAAAATAACAGGAGGAAAATCGATGAAATTAAGAGACGTTGAAATTGTAGTTATGAATGACGAAGACTACGGGGAGCATCTGAACCAGTTATTTGAACAGGTAAAGCGAGGGGAGATACATGAGCCAACGCCCCATAAGATAGTGGCGCAAAAAGCGGAAGATATTGGAAAAATATTGACACAAGAGCGCCTGCGATTGCTTGCGATTATCCGGGAAAATAAACCGGAATCCATTAGCGAACTCGCAAGGATGCTCAATCGCAAGGAATCCAATGTGCATAATGATTTGACATTTCTGGAAGGCATCGGTCTCCTTGAACTTAAAGAAGGAAAAAATCACGTCATGAAAATGCCTGTTGTTGATTATGATGCATTGCACATTACGGTTCCACTGCTTGGCAAATCTCGTGCAGCAAATCCAGCATTATGAATGAATTAAAAGCTATCAAGAAAGATTTGGAAATCCTCAAAGATTATATGGCAGATATAGATTGCATCATGACAGAAGAGGATTACCTCGCTTTGAATGAATACCGGAAGGAGAAAGATTCAGATAAACTTGTTTCTCATGAAGATTTAATGATATCCATGGAATTATAATGTTTGATATCAGATATTAAAGCAAGCGTTACCAGCAAAAATATTAAATTCCAGGCGCAGACATGCACCTTGAACTTGTTTTTCTATTCCACCACCTGCGCCATTCCCTTCGGATTCTCCTCAATGACAGGCCTATCCTTCCTGTAATCTTTCAGTCTCCTGATTATGACTTCAGCCAGGAACAACACCAGCGCTGCAAGCAGGTAAGGCTCTTTCTCACTCTTTGGCTCATTTACCGTTCGCACCGCCTTTTCCTTGATATCCATGAACAGCAGCCCCTGGACATCATCCTCGTTATACACGCTCCCGCCATTTGATTCAATGATCTGGACGAGTTTTTCGTTAAACCCAATTTCCCTGTATTCAAGAGGATAGTTCACCGCAATACCATAACCTGAAAGGTCATGGAAATTCTCGGTCTGAGAAGTTTCAAGGTTGATGGAAGTTTCGTATATTGTCGGGCCTGTCCTTGAAAGATCAAGCGGGGCTTTGTCAAGTTGCACCTGAGGCAACGTATCAGATGTGACAATGACCCTGCCTGCTGTTCCCGCCCAGATATCCTCTGCATTTATCACGACTCCTTCCTTCGGGCGCGGGTCACCGATAGCCCAGTTCCAATAAGCTGTTCTAGAAAATCTTATAAGTTAGAATGTACAAAAAGAATATATCATGGAAACTGAAACTGTAACCGAATTAAGAAAGATTCGTACAGATCTGGATATGCTCACGAATCTGTATGCAAAACTTATTGACAGGCTGATCCCAGAAGAAGAACCTGATGAGCAAGACCTCAAAGCAATTCGGGGTAAGGATAAAATAGTTTCAGAATCTGAACTTTTTAAGGCACTGGACGCATGAATTTTGAAATAAATATCAAAGACAAATCTTTTAAATTTATTTCCTCCCTGCAAATAAAGGATAGGGAGCGTCTTAAAGAAGCTATGCTTGTCTTAAAAGAAGACCCTGTTCCCATAAAATCACTTGATATTACCAAACTAAAAGGTGAAAAGAATAAGTATCGCATACGTAAAGGCGAGTTCAGAATTGTTTATGAAATCATATGGGAGCAAAAGCTTATTCTAATCCATAGAATCGATTATAGAGGCAACGTTTACAAGTAAAACCTGGAATCGGCTTATTCTACCACTTGCATCGCTCTCGCCGGATTCTCCTCAATTACCGGCCTGTCCTTCCTGTAATCTTTCAATCTCCTTATAATAACTTCAGCCAGGAACAACACCAGCGCTGCAAGCAGGTAAGGCTCTTTCTCACTCTTTGGCTCATTTACCGTTCGCACCGCCTTTTCCTTGATATCCATGAACAGCAGCCCCTGGACATCATCCTCGTTATACACGCTCCCGCCATTTGATTCAATAACCGAAACGAGTTTTTCATTAAACCCAATTTCCCTGTATTCAAGAGGATAGTTCACAGCAATGCCATATCCTGATATGTCATGGAAATTCTCGGTCTGAGAAGTTTCAAGGTTAATGGAAGTTTCGTATGTTGTAGGACCTGTTCTTGAAAGATCAAGCGGGGCTTTGTCAAGTTGCACCTGAGGCAACGTATCAGATGTGACAATGACCCTGCCCGCTGTTCCCGCCCAAATATCCTCAGCATTTATCACGACCCCTTCTTTCGGGTGCGGGTCGCCGATAGCCCAGTTTATCATGGAGGAGATGAGCTGCTGGTTCTCGCCATAAAATATATTTTGGTTCGGATTTGCTGGGTTACCCCCGTTGTTATCGGTAGTGAATGAAACCACCCTTCCAAGCCCGAATCCCCATGTCGTTAGGATGGGTTTGCCGCGCGTGGTTGCTACAAGCTTGTTAGAGCCGAGTTTTTCCGTGACGTCGTTGTATCCTGATTCTGTGACCGAGGCTGAAATATTGATGTATTTAGTAATGAAATGGCTTGGATCGATCACTGTAAGCGGGTATTCATGGGTGATGATTTCAGGGGTTGCAGTTGGCGTGGGGGTCGTTGAAGGACCTTTCTCTATCTTAGTGCTTGCAAGTTCTTCTGGAAACAGAAGTATTACCTCAGTACCTGCCAATTTTGCCAAATCATCATAATATTTGTTTAGACTGTATATTGTTTCATCGGGTAGTAATATTTGGATTAATTGGATTTTAATATCATCTTTCTTAAGGTCTAAAACTGCATTTTTTGCAGAGGTAAAACCATCTGATATCTTTCCATCGGATATCGTAATTATTTCTTTTGTGCCACTAACCGAATTTAATATTTCCTGTCCAGTCTTTAATCCTTTTTCAAGATCGGTAGGATTATCTCCACCCACAGGCTCGATTGTTCCTATAAACGTTTCGAGTTCTTTTTTATTGGCTTCATTGCCCATAGAAAGTATTTTTGTTTGCCGTGTAATACCACTGAAAGCTACAACTCCAACAAAGCTATCGCTGTTGATGCTCCTTATTATACCAATAGCATTTTTATTTATTAGACCGTTCCTTGTATAAGAACCTCCAGATTCTATTGTGGAGCCAGAAGAATCAATCAAAATAATAACGTTCCTTCCCCCTTCAAATTTTCCCGCTCGTGATATTATGGGCAGCATAGATTCAACCGGGGAATTGTTATAAGAGCCCTTATCATAAGACGAATCGCCCCCTACTACAACAAGCCCCCCTCCATTTCCAACATAATTTCGCAAGGTATCAGCAGGTAACTCACCTGCTCCCTTATTATCAATTATTACGGCTTTGTAGGATGAAAGATCAGATGGCAGCGATGTCATTGTAGTGACATCATACAGGCTTTTTGTAACGGTGTAAAGGGCTGAGGCTGTATCCCCAGTAACCGCCAGTACCTTTGGTTTTGGCACAACGAACACTGATTTATAGAAGACATTGTTAAGTTTGAACCTGTCCTCTCCTGTTGGCGTTATTGTTGCTTTCAACCTGTGCGAACCAAGAGTTGTAAATGTAGCTGTGACAGGAATGACCTTTTCGCGTTCTTTCTGGGTTATGGAGTCACTCTTTGCAGGATTGCCATCAATTTCCACATCAAGCCTGTAACTTATATCAGTTCCAGCCTGCCTGACAACTATGTTGAAGACGTTATCATTCCCGATTATGATATTCTTGGCGCTGGCAATTTCAACACTTGCATCATTGTGCAGGGGTTTCTGTTTTACAGCGAACACTCGTGTACCGGCACGGGAAACAAACGAGATCGCATCGAAGAGATCTTTTCCATAATTGCTGTTGCCGTCTGTGACAAGGACTAAATTATTATTCTCAGACGCGCCTATGACCTCATCGCCGATAGGGGATTTTATTCCTGCGAACTCAGTGAATTTCGTTGTTGTTTTAGACCGTATGGAGTCAAATAATTTATTCCCCATATCCATATTAAATAAGTCCATGCTCAGCGTCTTGTCTGATATGACTGTAATTCTGGGTAAATCATCCCTCACTGTGCTTATTCCCAGTGAATAAGGTGAAGCAAGGGCTATTATCAGGAGGCTCAGGATAACAATTCTTGAGAATATTATCCATTTCGATACTCCTCGCCTGATAGCAAATATCCCTGCAAGGATCAGGGGGCTTATGAGTAAAAGGACAAGCGGATGCTCAAACTGCGGGATGGCAAAATCCATTACAGCCCACCTCCGATTTTCGCAGTTCTATAGCTCAATGAAACGAATTTTGGCCGCGGATGAACGCGGAAAAGAGCAGATAAACGACGATAGAACGCGGATTGCGCGGATGACGCAGATACGCACGGATACGTGTAAATCCGCTTCATTCTTGTTCTACTCTGCGTCTGTACTTTTCGATCTTTGCCTACTTTGCGGTGGGCTGCACCAAAATATCTCCTAACCATCAATCTGCTCCCTCAAACAGCTTCTTATCCTTCTTTATTTCTGTCAATTCCATTTCCAAAAGCTGCTTTTCTCTCTCCAGTTCTTCCTTCAACTCTTCTTCAGATGGTAAATAGAGTTTGTATTTAGAAGCAAAAATGCGATTGTTGTTCTCAAGCAATGTATATTTAACCATCGCTTCGTTTTTATGCGAACAAAGGATCAGCCCGATAGTAGGATTATCGCTTTCTTGTTTCACTTCTTGCTCGAAATAGCGCGCATAAAAGTCCATCTGCCCGATATCCTTATGCGTGAGTTTGCCTATTTTCAGATCAATAAGAAGAAAGCATCTGAGCAAGTAGTTATAAAATACAAGATCAATGTAAAAGTGGTCACCGTCGATGGTAATTCTCTTCTGTCTTGCAACAAACGCAAATCCTTTTCCCAGTTCAAGCAAAAATTCCTGCAATTTGTCCATAAGACCTTGCTCAAGGTCACTCTCCATGAAATCTTTGGATTCTCTCAAATTCAAAAATTCCAGAACATATGGATCTTTTATGATATCCTCTGGTTTCTGGACAACATGACCTTTGATAGATAATTCTTTGACTGTCTCTTTATTTTTGCTCAAAGCAATTCTTTCAAATAATAAACTGTTAATTTGCCTTTCAAGTTCCCTTGTACTCCAGTTATTATCTATACTTTCTATTATATAGAAATGCCTTGCATCATCATTTTCAACTCTAAGAAGCAACCTATAATGTGTCCATGATAATTCTGAACGCAGTGCGTTCACTTTTGGAAAAGTTAAATAGAAACTCCGGATGTGCCACAGATTTCTCTCATTGAATCCCCCCCCATACTCTTTTGTGAGCTTTTTGGAAAGTTCTTTGATAAGTGCCTTCCCATATTCAGCTTTTTCCTTTCCATTCTGCTCTTCCTCCACTATTACCTTTCCAATATTCCAGTATGTCTGAACCATAACGAAGTTAATACTTCGATAAACTGTGTTTCGTGCTGTTTCTAATATTTCTCTTATGCTATGGTAAGTAGAATCTATAGAGGGAATCGTTTCTGATAACTCATTTTTGTCCGATTTAATCATCATTCCATCTCTCCATTTGCATCATTTGCTGGAAATAATGTCAATCCATAACAGAGTACACGCAGAGCACAGAGATTTGCTATTTTGCTCTGTGCCCTATGGAACCTTTGTGGTTTAATCTCCGTGGAATGGAACGAGGAGGCAAAGAGCGCAAAGTATTCTAAATCCGGTAGTACGAGTTCGTTTTGAGTTCGTCGCAGTTCGTTGTTAATTAGTTTCATACCAGCACAGAGGACAATCATAATTCACCCCTCCAGCGCAGGTAATACAATTCAAGGAAAACAAGGAAAATCGCTCCCATTATAAAATAAATATCAAGGTTCTTTGGCTTTCGCACGGTTTCAACAGTATATACCAGTTCCTTCGCTGCTGAAACATTCGAGGTCATAGCGGCAAGACCTCCCGATTCAAGGTTTGACTCCCTTTCATCAAAAAGGTTAACAGCAACGCTTTTCCCCGGAACTTCATAAATGCCCACTTCATCAAATAGCAGCGTGTCAGTTGTCACTTTGTCCCCTGGTGTTTTCACAGATATTGATACAGGAAATTTCATCAGCATTCCAGTCTTTGCATTATACTCAGTCACATCAAGGCTTCCTTTGATCCACTCAAGCAGCTGTTTCCAGAAAATAGGATAGCTGGAACGTGTATGGAAATCATTCCAGACATTCTCGTTTATGGGGTCGTAGATATTCCCCTGCGGGTCAGAAAGACCTGAATATATCACTGTACCCTTCCCGAATTTCCAGTACGCCAGCATTGGTGATTTCTCCTTATCCCCGCTTGTGACAAGAGCAACGGCGCCATTCTTAAGTTGCGCCTTGAAATATTTCTTCACATCGATATTTTCGATGTCTATACCTGCTGTTATTGTAGTCTGGCGGGCGATATTCAGGGACGTTTTATTCCCGAACGATGATAATTCAACAGGCAGCATATCCATATCCTGTAAATCCGCAGATGCTATTATTACAGCCGTCCCTCCGCTGCTGACATGATCTTCCAGTTTCTTGATCGCATCCGGAGAAAGGACCGCGCTCACTATGACGATATTTCCTGACATCGAAGGTATGCTTTTGGGATCTGCCTTTGTCAATTTTGTATTGGGAATAAGACCAAGAGCGACAAGCGATGGAGTTTTTGGATTCTGCGTAATATAGAGAACATCACGCTGCGCCGATGGCGGGATAAATACAAAGGCATTATTATCAACAGCAAGAGCATCCGGGGAATTAATCGAAATTTTGGTAACGCCAGGATTCACATTCAGGTCGCTGACACTGAAATATTCACTTGACTGCGCTTTGACATTGATACTGTTTGAGAGGACATTCTTATCATTAATGGTAACATCGATTTTGACATCTTGATCTGCTTTTTTGAAGTTCTTTATTACTATCTTGTAATCCCCATTGGATTCAAACCAGCCGTTAATGATCCCGATATTATCCGTCCGTCCGCTTACTGTGATGAAATCCACTTTTATCCCATTTGATTCAGCCAGTTTTTTAGCGACAGCCGGGCTGTCACCGCTAGAGCTAATAAAATCAGAAATCACAACGATCCTTCCACCTTCAGGAAGCATCCGCCGTCCCAGGAGAATAGCGCTTGAAAGGTCAACACCTGTGGCTTTTGCTTTTAATTTCGTAAGTGCATCAGAAGCGCTGCTTGATGGTGAATCCTTCATTACCATTACAGGAATGCTCTCGGCAAGAATTATCGTATTTTTGGCGCTCAAGAATTTATTTGCTTCCTCTACTGCTTTCCCGAATCTGCCATCTGACTGCATGCTGGCTGATGCGTCAAGGATTATCACGGTTGAGCCGCCTCCTGCCTCTTCGTTAACAATTATAAATGGCGCAGCGATAGCTAACGAGATGATGATAAGTGCCAGGAGCTGGATCAGGAACAGCGGATCTTTCAGGAATTTCCTGAAAATATTGAGCCGTTTCTTTTTTTCAATGTCCAGAAGGAACATCAGGGACGGGATTTTTAATTTTTTGGCGCGGGGTCTTAGAAGATAAATTATTATTAGGGGAATTATTGAGAGAAGAGCGTAAAGTCCTGCTTCATTTGCGAACTGCATCGGATTTGCGTAAAATGAATCTAAGATAGCCATACTTCTTTTAGTCCTCTATTTACTTTTGCAGGTATAGTCCGCACATTTGATAGATATCTTGCGGTGTCTGTTTGCAGATTTATATATGCCAACTCACACTCTCCGGTTCACAACTTCAAAAATAGCATCAAAAACAGGCTTATCCGTTGTTACAGTATGAAAATCCGCGCCTACTGCATTGCATGTTTCTTTTATCTTCGCATTGTGGTCATTTAGCTTCTTCTGGTATTCAGCGCGAAGCCTTGGGCTTGTGTAAATATCCATTTTCGCATCGGTCTCAAGGTCTATCAATTTTGCTTCGCCGCCAAGATCAAGGTTTTTCTCGATCGGGTCAAGCACCTGAACGAGTAAAAGTTCATTATCCCCAAGCCTGAAGATCGAATTCTTGATCCCCTCTGTATCAGCCATGAAATCTGAAATGACTATGACAAGCGACCTTGATTTTATTACGCTTGCATACTTTTCCATGCAATAATCAAAACGCGTCTGTCCGATAAGCTCGGTGTTGTTGAGAAGGTCTATGGTCTGGGAAAGGTATTTTCTCCCTCGCTTGGGTTTTGTGATACTTATTTCCTCACCAAAAGCCGCAACGCTGAATTTCTCGTTATCTTTTGTTACAAGATAAGCAAATCCCAGAGCCAGCATAGCTGCATAGTTAAACTTATTGCGAAAATCCATGCTTTTGCTTGTGTCAAGCAATATGTGCGTTGTTAAGCTTTTTTCTTCCTCGAATTCCTTGACATAGAGCTTTTCCGTTCTGCCGTACACCTTCCAATCGATCGTTTTAAAATCGTCTCCCTGCGTGTATTCCCGGTAACTTACCGGCTCCATGCCCCTTCCTTTAAGTATGGAGCGGCGGCTTCCGCTATATGCGGTCGAAACGCGCTTTCGCACCATGAATGAGAAGCGGTCAAGTTCTTTGAAGAAGGAAGTGTCTATCATGTAGGTCACTTTTTTGATTAAATATTGTATTAGCTTTATTTAATAAGGCATAGTAAAATGCTGTAGTTTTTTCTTGCATTGATAATATTAGCCGCGGATGAACACAGAACGAAGATAGAGTGTAATAGAACGCGGATTGCACGGATGACGCGGATACGCACGGATACGTGTAAATCCGCGCGATCCGCGTTATAAATCGTGATGCTGCTGCCTTTTCATACGTGGTAACAGGTATGCCCGAGCTTTGCGGTGATTTAGTCAAACTATTTCTTTTATAATCATCAGTGAAATGCTTGATTTTCCGGGTTCTATCCCTCAATGAAACAAATATTAATTCTGAACGCAATGCGTTCACTTTTAGAAAAGTCAAATAGAAACTCCGGATGTGCCACAGATTTCTCTCATCTGATAATCTATTTTTGTCCGATTTCACCATCATGCCACATCCTCCAACAGCTTTGCGATCAGTTCAGGCGCGGGAAGCTGCCCTCTTAACTCTTTAGGCAGGGTTGAAACGATTCGATAAGCTGCCACGCCAATTGGTTTATTCGACTCCCGCAATGCATATTCCACTATCGTCTTATCTTTTGATTTGCACAGGATGATGCCAATAGAGGGATTTTCGTCTTTCATTCTGACAATATCATCCAGAGCAGCAAGATAAAACTGCATCTTGCCCACATACTCAGGGATGAACTCCCCGATCTTGAGTTCCAGCGCAACGAGGCACTTAAGGTAGCGATGATAAAGCAGGAGGTCAATGAAGTATTCCTTCTCGCTGATCTCCAGGCGGTACTGGCTGCCAATAAATGAAAACACCCCGCCCATTTCGCACAGGAACGGCTCGACCTTTGCAAGAGCAGCTCTCTCCAACTGATGCTCGCTGTGCTCATCACCAAGCTCAAGGAAGTCGAAGGTGTACTCATCCTTTATCGCAAGCTTTGCCTGGCTGCTTATTTCTGCAGGTAAGGTTTGCTCAAAATTTGTCTGGTTAAGGATGGTTTTTTCATAGGACTGATTCTCAATCTGGTGTATGAGGATGTTCTTACTCCAGCTGAATTTCCGGGTCATGCGGATGTAGAATTCGCGCTCGAGGTTGTCTTTGCACTTTTCCAAAATGATGTGATTGTGTGTCCAGCCGATTTCTGCCACCAATGGTGGCAGTTTTTGGCTATTCTTATAAGTTAGATAGAAACTGCGTGTTCTCCAGATATTTCGAGATGAAAAACCGCTTATTCCGGGGAACTCAGCCTGCAAATCTTTAGCAAGCTGTTCAACTACCGATTTCCCCCATTTCTCCTCTTTCTGTCGCTCAACGATCATCTGCCCAATGTCCCAGTAGAGCGATATCAGTTCTTTGTTTACCGCTTTTAGCGCCTCATATTGAGCCGATCGGATTCGCTGTTTAATTTCTTTCAGAAGAACAGCATAGTTATTCGAATTAATATCTTTCACAACCACCCCACCTTCCCATTTGCGTCCTTTGCTGGATAAACATTAGAAAAGCGCTGGATTTTCAGATCAACAAATCTGCGTTCATCTGCGTTTATCTGCGGTTTGTCTGTCATATATTTTACAAATTTCATGCTCAATGTATTCGATCACTAATCTTATTTCACATTTTTCAAAATATCTGCGATAACCTGGTCGGTCGTCATGCCTTTGCGCTCGGACTCAAATGTCAGTATAACACGATGCCGCAGCACAGGATATGCCATCGCGTCGATATCTTCCTTACTGACATAATTCCTGCCTCTCATAAGCGCCCTGGCTTTAGCTGCAAGAATAATACCAATCGATGCGCGAGGTGAGGCGCCGTATTCTATGTTTTCATTTTTCCCCCTGGTTGCTTCGACGATCTTTATAGCCCTTATTTTGATATCTTCGGCTATCGGAACATCGCGCGTTAGCCTCTGGAGTTCAAGAACTTCGGCTTTTGAGACCACGCTTCTTACTGCCGGAGTGATATTTTTAGTATATCTGTTCACTATCTCGTTCTCATCTTCAAAAGTTGGGTAATCCATCAATATTTTGAGAAGGAACCTGTCAAGCTGTGCTTCTGGCAGAGGGTATGTACCTTCCATTTCGATCGGGTTTTGCGTGGCAAGAATAAAGAATGGTTTATCCAGCAGATAGGTTTTATTTCCAACTGTCACCTGTTTTTCCTGCATAGCTTCAAGCATGGCGCTCTGGGTCTTGGGTGATGCCCTGTTTATTTCATCAGCAAGAACGATATTGGCAAACACAGGACCGGGTTCAAACCTGTACTGCTTCTTCCCGCCGATATCTTCGATTATATACGTGCCTGTAATATCCGAAGGCATAAGGTCAGGCGTACACTGTATCCTGTTGAATTTAAGGTCAAGCGCCTTTGAAATCGTGCTTATGGTAAGTGTTTTTGCAAGTCCGGGATTGCTTTCCACAAGCGCATGGCTGTTACAGAGAATTGCGATCATCATCTGTTCAACCGCTTCATGCTGCCCTACTACCACTTTCCCTATTTCATCCAGAAGATCTTTGAAGATCCTTGTCGAGCTTGAATAGGTATCATTACTCATGTTTTACCTCTCTCATATTTTACTCCTTTCGACTGCGTATTTATTGATAAGTTGCTTTTCAGTTTCAGATTTTTTCATAAGCATGCTGTAATCAGAAACATTGGAACCCAGGACATCCACGGGGAAAGCCGCTGATTTAATGAACTGGTTGCTGGTCGGATTATAATCGCTGACAGTCGTACCTGTATTATCTCCTGTATATAGTGTAAGATCGATATTCTTCCCTTCAATGGATGCTATCTTTGGCTTTCCGAAAATATCACCGCTTCCTTTTGCGCCGATATTGTTCATATCCTCAGGGCGGCCTGTGATATCTATTAGTCCTGTATTATTCTGGTCTTCGCCCGTGATAGCTTTTGTCACATTGTCCAGGGTATTTTGCGGTATCTGGATTCCCTGGGGATTTAACGAAATATAAGACATCCCCGCAAGGAAAATAATTGTGATCATGATCTTTGAGATAATTATGCCTTTTGACAGCAGCATCGATGGTGAAACAATGGTCATGGATTCTGAAACAAAGGTTTTTAAAGAGTCAACTATTATGTTTGATTCATTACGATTGTCATATGCAGTACTCAGTCTTTCCTTAAGTTCTGGATATTTATTTTCAATCAGCCTGATGATATTTGTTTTTTTGTCTTTTTTGTGAAACAACGTGGAAAAAATTAAAGCAATGATAATAGCAATTGTGGGCGATATGATATTGATCGGTATCGATGAAGGTATTGATGACTTGCTTAAGAGATATTCAAGATTGACGATAATGAAAATAGCATAGATGATACTGAAAATAGCGATCAGGTCAAGAAAAAATGTCAACCTTGTACGACTAAAAAACCCGTCCCTGGTTTTTTGAAGCTTAGCAAGAAAATCTTCCATTCAGTCACCTTCATCGGCTTTATTAGTTTTGATTATATTAATACTTGGTATTCCGCTACCGAAAGGTTTTTCTTTGCTTAGCCTTATTTTGGGTTATTCCCAGAGGCATTGCGAAGCCTACATATACAATGTCGGCAATTAGCACCTGTTGTGCCCAGATAGCTCAGCCTGGGAGAGCGCTGCGCTGAAGACGCAGAAGTCCCCGGTTCAAGTCCGGGTCTGGGCATAGGTTTTATCTTCCTGTGCCTTATCTTTATAACGATAACAAATTAAGACTCTATTTTGATACAATTATTTTCGTATCTTCTCAAAGATTATCTGATCCTCGAACTCGATCCTGAATATCCTGTGGTACGGGATATACACATCCTCGAAATCACCTTGAAGAACAAGGAATGACCTCTCAATATTCTTGATAGTGCTTCCCTCAACTATTTTCACGTCATCGGTCGCACCCCTGTGGATATAGTATGTTTTGCATTTTGCAAGGTCGAATCTCCATTTTATCTCGTTGAAAATATCCCTCGGATGTTTCGAATTGAACATAATAATTCCTTTATATTTTTCTTAAATACCTTAATAAATCTCAAAAAAACATATAAAAAAGTTATTAATTAGATAAGCGGGAAGGGGAGTGGGTGGTATCGTTGAAAAAATGAACCCGCTTATCTAGTTCGTTGTTACACGAACACAGTTATATTATATGGCTGAGAATAAATAGTTATCGCTCAAATCCTGAGAATTTCGATTCCCTTTCCAATTGTCGTTATAAAGGCCTCGCTCTTCACACTATTATCCGCAAAAGCTTTCACCATCGCTTCTGCGATCCTCTCCCTTTCATCCATCCTGCAAACAGCTATCAAAGTAGGTCCTGAACCGCTGATCGTCACTCCGGCAGCACCTGCGATGATTGCGCTTTTCTTAACATCTGCGTATCCTTTGATAAATGTTGAACGCAGTTCCTCTATGACCCTGTTCTCCATGCTCTCCCCGATCAATCGTATATCGCTCTTCATCATTCCAACGACCATGGAAGCGGCATTTCCCGTATTGAATGAAATGTCTGCAAGTGAAAGTTTCTTTGGAAGGATCGCACGGGCTTCACGCGTGCTTACCAGTATATCGGGATGAACTGCTACAATACCAACATTTTCAGGCATCAGGGAAATTATATTCTCTTTATGCACTATAACAAAACCACCATATATCGCAGGAGCGACATTATCGGCATGAGCTGCTCCTGATACTGCTTTTTCACCCTGCGCTGCTATCCGGACAAGCTCTTGCTGTGAAAGCCCCAGGGCAAACATCTCATTTAATGCAAAAGCCATCCCTGCTGCCGGTGCTGCGCTGCTGCCCAGTCCGCTTGAAAGCGGAATACCCCGGTGTATTGTGATCTTGACCGGTGTTTTCAACAGGGATGCAACGATCCCTGCTATGTTCTTTTTCGGGTCTGCAGGTACAAATTGTGATTCCCTCCCAAGAACAACTATTTCAATCCTGTCACTTTTTTCAATATCAATTATATCAAACGGGGTTTCAAGGGCGATGCCAAATACATCAAAACCTGACCCAAGGTTGGCGGAAGTGGCTGGAACTCTTATTTTCAAATGATCCATCATTATCTCTTATAACCAATAGTGCGCAGGAACGTTCTCCTTTCTTCCTTATCTTTTGCGCTTTCCACACCTTTTGGGCTTTCACCATCTATTACACCAAGAATGCCTCTGCCCTGTTCGGTCTGCGCTATGATAACCTCCACACTGTTTGCAGTGGCGCAGAAAATATTGCATACTTCCTGCACGTTCTTAATGGCATTTAATACATTTATGGGATAGCTGTTCCTCATAAAAACAATAAAACTGTGACCGCATCCGATCTCAATTGCATTCTCCTGGGCGGCTTTTATCAACTCATCGTCATTTCCTTCGGTTCTCACAAGGCATTTCCCTGATGCTTCGGAAAAGGCAAGCCCGAATTTAATCCCTGGCGCTGATGAAATGAGCGCTTCATATAGGTCTTCAGCGCTCTTTATAAAATGGGTTTGGCCAAGAATAAGATTCGTGTCCGTCGGTGATATTATCTTAACTGAAATTAACTGCATGGAGCCTATAATAATAATTCGTCCTCTTTTCTCCAGGCAGGATCAACAATACATATGAAAATCAAATCTTTTTTTCCTGTATTTTGAAAAAATTGCGTTGAATTTGGCGGGATATATATGGTATGACCAGCATGCACCCGTTCAATTTCATCATCGATATGCATTAATCCCTCTCCCTCAAGAAGATAGTAAACTTCGGATGTCTTTAATTTATGCGGTCTTGATGTTTGCCCCGGCTTCAAAATTGCATGAGCTAAACTATACCGAATATCAAGATCGGCTTTATCTGGATGTAAAAGCTCACGAAGGATCGAATTATCCCCGGCTGTAAATTCTTCACAATCTTTCAAATCTCTGATAAACATAATCCTAACAAATACTTAAATAAAAATAAAGCTTTTGGAATTCATTCGACCAATTATTTGTGAAGAATGATTTCTGTAATAGGCGTGATATCCTCTTTAGAAAGCGATATCTTTGCTGCAATATGCTTGAATTCAGGGATCCCTTTTCCATCGGTCTCACCTGAAATAAGAGAGTTAGACCACGGGCTGTTCACCATGAAAGCCAATCCGCCAGGTTCATTCTTTTTTGATTCTTTTACTTCCACGACAACGCTTCCATAATTATTAGTTAATTTTACGCGGTCCCCGGATTTAAAAACCATTTTTTGCATGTCATTTTTGCTCATAGTAATGACTGCTGAGAGTTTCTTATAATCCTCGCCAAACCTGTCACGTTCCAGCGCTTCAACCTGGAAGATATCGCGATATGTCGTGATTATGATCTCAAATTCGGGGTTTTTCAGGAATTTTCCAATATCTATGCCCATTATACCGCCTCCATAAATCGTTTCATGATATCTTCATCAGTCAGGTAATTATTTTCAATGATCTTTTTTAGCCCAATTACTTTCCCGTCCATCCTCACGGCGCTTCCTGCTGATTCTACTCCGGATGCAGCGCAAGGGATATTAACGGTCGAAATTCTTGAAGTAAATGTCTGGCATGGATCGATGCAAATGACAGGGATTGAGTCCAGATGACCAATAACGCTGCGGGGAAGACTCAATACAGGATCCGAACCCACAACAACGATTGCATCTATGCTTTTATTCTTTAGCGCTTCAATAATTGCATATTTGTTATCCTGCACTCCCGGCCCTTCAAACTTTATCCTGTTGACAAAACCTGTTTCCTTAAATAGCGCCTCGTTAAAGCCACGCATGTTATAATGACCTACCATGGGCATTATATTGAATCTGGGAAGCATATCGGCAAGTGCAGTTAATATTTCAAAGTCATTTTTTATGGAATACGTAAGTCCAAGGCCAACAAATATTGCCCCGAACTGTGCCTTTTTCAAGATGCTTGCAAGCCCAAGCATATTTTTCGTGTCATATGCCGGCGCTTTTCCGGATAGCGCTTCCATCAAGGCAAGAATAAATTCCCGATCTCCCATAGGGTGTATCCTATAAAAGTGCCCTTTGCATATCTTTGCAGTATTTGATTCCCGTACATCAATGGCTATTGCTAACCTGTCTTCTTCATATCCGCGCTGGCGTGATTCCCCGCGTGGAAAATATGAGAACCGCGACAGATGCCGGGGTTGTGAGTCCTGCGCGTCCGAGCCCCAGTAAACAAGAACGTCTGCTTTGTTCCTGATATCATCAAGGGAACATGTCCTAAACTTTTTCTGGAGAATCTTTTCAATGAGAAGTCCCTGGCAAAATGAAGAGGTGTCATCTATCATTGCATTTATTTTCCTGGCGAGTTGTATCCCTTTTGCCTGGGCTTCACAGGTTGAGTTGTCCATGCCAAAAATCATGGGCGATTTTGCATTCCTGAGGATTTCGACGGCTTTCTTGAGAGAACTTTCAATATCAACTGGTTTTTGATCAATGGATGGAACAAGCCTGTTCGTGCACCCTTTCATTCGTGCAGCTCCTCGCCTGCATGCGTTCCTTATCTCTTTTATCCTGTTAGTCTCAACAACCGCTTCAATATCATCGCATAACAGCGCGCATCCGGTACATGTAATCATTCAAACCACCTACACAAATTCGATAGCGCCTGTGGGGCACGGGTCTATACAGGCATAACATAATACTTTATTTTTCCCAAAGCGGCGGCATTCTTTTATATTTGATGCAACGACTTTCCCCTCTATTACTTTAAAGATCACTTTGTCATTCGTAGGAGCACACCCCATACCTGCGCCATGCGGGTCATTCGCCACGTCAACCGGGCATGCTACGACACAATTCCCGCAACCAGTACACAATTCAGTATGTACGATCATTCCCGTTTCCTGCGCCCCTGCTGAAGGTAAGAGAAGTGATTCAAGCTTCTCTTTTTGCTGTTTGAAATTATCTTCCAAAAGGGGTGTACATTCAACCACCAACTTTTTTCTTCCCAGCAATGAAACCGCAAAAGCCATACATGTTGATTCCCCGCACTTCTTGCAGTTGGTTTTCGGTAAGAGCTGGTAAATCTCCATTACTGTGACCATATTTGGGGAATTAAGCTTAATACTGGATAAAGTTATCTTTTAACAGATGACTGGAAATAAGAGTGAAGTCCACGAAAATGATAATGCGAGGGATGGGATTTGAACCCACGAACTCCTTCGAGATTAGCCCCTGAAGCTAACGCCTTTGACCGGACTGGGCGACCCTCGCAAATGTGTTTTTAGGACAGCAATTTAAGCAGCAATGCCTTCTGGATATGCAACCTGTTCTCAGCCTGGTCAAATACAGCCGAGTTTGGACCGTCAACAACTTCTGCTGTTATTTCTTCGCCCCTGTGGGCTGGAAGACAGTGAAGTACCATCACATCATGCTTAGCTTGTTCTAAAAGCTTGCTGTTGATCTGGTAGGGTTTGAAGTCGCGAAGTCTCTGGTCATACTCTTCTTCATCACCCATTGAGACCCATACATCAGTGGAGAGAATATCTGCCTTCTTTGCAGCTTTTAACGGATCTTTTACGATATTGACCGTTCCCCCAAGTTCCCTTGCTTTACTCACAATTTGCTCGTTCGGCTCATACCCTTCGGGACATGCAACTGTCATTTTCATACCTGTAATGGCGCATGCTAGCATTGCAGAATTACACACGTTATTGCCATCCCCGATCCATGCAAAATTAAGCCCCTTGAATTTTCCTTTGTACTCGCGAATAGTCAGGAGGTCAGCAAGAAGCTGGCAGGGGTGTTCGAGGTCTGATAAACCGTTGATCACCGGTATCGTGCCATTTTCTGCAAGTTCAGTGACTGTTTCGTGTTTATAAACCCGCGCCATAATGGCATGGACATATCGCGACATCACGCGCGCTGTATCCGCGACAGATTCACCCCGACCGAGCTGAACATCCTTAAAATTAAGATATATCGCATGTCCCCCAAGTTCGGTCATTGCCACTTCAAAAGAGATCCTTGTGCGGGTTGAGGATTTCTCAAAAAGCATTGCAAGTGTTTTGTTTTTCAATTCATCGGTTGTTTTCCCGCGTTTGCGTTTTTCTTTTAGATCAGAAGCTGTATCAAGTAAATTAATAATATCCGAATACGATAGATCAGCGATAGATAATAAATGAGATGACAAAACCAGGAAACTCCTTTTTTACTTTTCTAATCCATAATTGTAGATACTTATTTAAATTACTTTTCCATAAAAAAGAGGAAACTTAAATAATACATGATTCGTAATAAGGCAGGAATGCTAAAAGAGGAAATCTGGATCGAGAAATATCGCCCCAAAAAGCTTGAAGATGTGGTAGGGCAGGTTGAAGTAGTTAAGCGTCTTAAATCATATATTCAGGCCAGGAACCTTCCGCACCTTCTTTTCTCAGGACCCCCGGGCGTGGGAAAAACAGCCTGCGCGATATGCGTGGCCAGGGAGCTTTTTGGTGAGGGCTGGACAAATAATTTCACTGAACTGAACGCCAGCGACGAGCGTGGAATTGATGTTGTCAGGACAAAGATAAAGAACTTTGCAAGGACGTCCCCTCTTGGGGAGGCAGAATTCAAGATAATATTTTTAGATGAGGCAGATGCGCTTACTTCAGACGCACAGTCCGCTCTTAGAAGGACAATGGAAAAATACACAAGTTCCTGTCGTTTCATAATGTCCTGCAATTATTCTTCTAAAATAATCGAGCCCATACAGTCAAGATGCGCTGTTTACAGGTTCAAACCAATATCAAGCGCGGCTGTTGATGAAAGGATAATGCATATTGCCAAAATTGAAGGGATTACATTAACAGACGACGGCCTTGAAGCCATACGATATGTAGCGGCCGGGGATATGCGCCGCGCTATCAATGCACTGCAGGCGGCTGCACTGCTTGATAAGACCGTTAACATGGATGCGATTTATAAAACCACATCCACCGCAAAACCTGAAGAGATCATCGATTTGATAAAACTTGCACTTGATGGGAATTTCATGAAAGCCAGGGCTCAACTTGATTATCTTTTGATCGAGCAGGGGCTTTCAGGCGAGGATATCATAGGCCAGATATACCGGGCAATGTTCGATATGACAATTCCTGATAAGCTAAAAGTTGATCTGATAGACAGAATCGGCGAGATCGATTTCAGGATTGCAGAAGGCGCAAATGAACGAATACAACTAGAGGCGCTGATAGCGCATTTTATCCTTTGCGGCGCGAATAAGAAATAACGATTGTTGCCTTCATCCTTTCTTTAATAAAAATGTAACCTGAATTCAGGTGTTAAAATTCCTTTTTTAAGACGTTTGCCTGCGGTGTTTCAGGTACTCGACCACTGGTGGTATTAACGAGATTATGATAATGGCGAAGATAAACATAGTAAAGTTCTCTTTGACAAATGGAATATTACCAAAGTAATACCCACCAAGGATAAAGGCAGATATCCAGGCGATCCCTCCCATGATGTTATAGGTAGCAAAACTCCAGTAGTTCATTTTTCCGACACCTGCTAAAAAAGGAGCGTATGTCCGGATTATTGGAACAAATCTGGCTATGATTATAGTTTTTCCTCCATATTTTTCATAGAACCTGTGCGTTCGTTCCATGTATTCCCTTTTAACAAAAAAAATACTTTTATTTTCGAATCTTGTTCCAAGATACTTCCCGATCCAGTAATTCAATGAGTCTCCTGCCACAGCAGCGATACCCAGAAGTCCTAATAACCACCATATATCAAGAGTACCGGCGGCAGCAAATGCGCCCACGACAAACAGAAGTGAATCACCAGGCAAAAACGGCGTCACCACAAGGCCTGTTTCACAAAAAATTATTAAGAAAAGGATAAGATAAGTCCAGGCTCCGTAATCCTGGATAACAAGTTTCAGATTATCGTCAAGATGAAGTAAAATTTGAATGAAATTAGTAAGTATTTCCATAATACCGCCAGAGACGCGAAGCAGTAAGATGTATGGATATCATATTAATTTTGTGTATTCGTTGTTTTGAGTATGGGAATAAATATCTTCAATGGAATATAGTTTCTTCAAAACATTTATCCTTTTATAAAACAATTAAAGGATGCTACAAAGAGAGATCATCCATGGGAAAAAGAATTCGTATTATTAATGAACCTTCTGATATAGTTCCGCTTTTGCGTGCTTTTGGCACCGAATCCCACAAGAAAGTATTTGATTGTCTGCAAACCGGTTGGAAAACCGATGAAGAAATCGAAAAAGAAGTTAACTTCAAGCCTGAAGAAAGCCTCTTGGTCTTGAAAAAAAGCGGATTCGTGGAAAGCAAATGGAGAATGCCGCAGCCCGGTAAAACACCTGAAAAAGAATATCATTCATCTTATTCCAGGGTACAGGTAAATTTTGAGTGCTCAGTCGAAGATCTATCTGACATGATAATGGTCACATTCAAAAGCGATAATGATTTAAGATCTTATCTTGATCAAATTGAAAAGGAAGTAAAAGCAGGCAACCAGTCAATGAATGGCCTCCAGAGGGTTATTGATAAGAGTATTATGTTCATTCGCGCCGTATCAAGACGTTCTTCGATCCTGACAGTAAAAGGACAGAGGATCGAAATATTCGGGGAAACCGAATGATACTTCGCAGTAAAAAAGAAATAACCAAATTCCAGATACTTGTTGAGATCGCGGGACACCAGCCCGATGTTATGCAGAAAGAAATTGCCCACAGGATAGGCATAACGCCGCAAGCTGTATCAGAGTATATCAAAGACCTTGTTTCAGAAGGATATTTAGTTTCAGATGGGCGCATGCGCTATCGTATTACCAAGAACGGTGTTGAGTGGGTGCTTGAAAGGGCCATAGAACTTAAGAAATACGCGCGTTTTGTTATGGAAGATATAGTGAGCCATGTATCTATAGCTACTGCTATTGCAAGAAAAAAGTTCAAAAGGGGAGATGCGGTATCGCTAATGATGGAGAATGGTCTATTATATGCAGGTACGGACGGGGATGTTACTGGAATTACTACTGCGGATAGAGATGTGGGGGAGGATGTGGGAGTGACTGATCTGAAAGGAATGATAAGTTTTCCACAGGTCAATATAACTATATGTAAAGTGCCGCGTGTTGAAAAAGGAGGCTCCCGAAGCGTTGATCTTGAGATGCTAAAGAGTATATCCATTGATAAACCTTATATCGCCGCCATAGGTGTCGAAGCTCTCATTTCTCTTCGCAAAATTAGCATCCAACCTAATATTCTGTTCGGGGCAAAAGAATCGGTGGTTGAAGCGGCTTTTCATGGTCTGTCTTCACTTGTTGTTTCTGTGGATGAGGAAGTTCCGAGTCTGCTTAACCGGCTTGAAGCTGAAGGTTTAAACTATGAGGTCGTGGATTTGAGCAAATAGATGGTTTTTTATCTTTTATTATCTTATAACTCATATTCCATCGGTCTGAAGGAGGCTTTATGGAGATTGAATATGCGCCTCATGTAGAAGAAATAAAAAAGGCGCTTGATAACGAAATAGATGAAGTCAGCATAATAGCGGAATTAAAAAAACTGCTCCAATTCAGGGTGCCGTTAAGCGAAGCAAAAAGAAGCCTTATAAAAAAATATGGCGGAGCCGAGAAAAGCATTGTAAGGAAACTTAACGAGATCAAAATAGGAGATCATAATATAGAGGTCACAGCCGAAGTCCTTGAGGTCATACAAAAAACCATCAATATAAAAAATATTGAAAAAATTGTTTTCACAGGCAATTTAAGAGATGAGACCGCAGTAAGAAGTTTTTCAGCCTGGTCTGATCACGACCTGAAAGTTGGAGATGTAATTAACATAACCGGGGCTTATGTCAGGAACTGGCAGGAGCGACCAGAGATAAATTTTTCGCCGCGAGCAAAGGTCACAAAGCTTTCTACAAGATTACAGGCGCCGGAAGAGAGCGCACTTCGAAAGCTTTCAGAATTCAAAGACGGCGACATAAATGTTCATACTGAGTTCACGATCCTGAGTATTGATTTCCATGACATTAATACAAAGGACGGAACTAAAAAAATAATTAGCGGGATCATTGCGGATGAAGAGACTAAACTTCCCTTAACTTCATGGGTCATTTATCCGGAACTCGAAGCGGGAAACACCATCGAGATAAAAAACGGGTATGTGCGCTCCTTCAGGGGGATTCCGAATTTGAATATTAATGAAGGCAGCAAAATAACAAAGATTTTGCGAAATATCGAATTCAGGGAAACAGTGGGGTCAAGGATAGAAGATTTAATCGAGAAAGACGGCGCTTATGATATCGTTGTGGAAGGGAATATTCTTTCCATCAGGCCTGGTTCAGGTCTTATCAATCGATGCCCCAGGTGTTCGCGTGTCATCCAGAAAGGCATGTGCAGGGCTCATGGCAAAGTGGAAGACAAAGCAGATATGCGTATCAAAGCCATAATTGATGATGGTACAGGCGCGATGACACTTGTTCTTGATTCAAGGCTAACCCATAAGATATGTGGAATTGGTATCGAAGAAGCGATAAACCTGGCAAGAATCGCAATGTCGCAAAAAGCAGTGGAAGAAGAGATAAAACGAAAACTCCAGGGCCGAAGATTCGCTGCAAGAGGCAATATGTCAAAAGGCGAGTTTGGAATTACGCTTGTAGCTAACGATGTCTGGGAACCTCTCGAAACTTTGCAGGATAAAGCAAAGAAGCTTCTGGGGAGGCTGGCGGATTAATATGGAAAAGAACGAAAAAATAATGGACAGGGAGATCGCATGGCGAATTTTTGCTCATGAATTCAACATATCGAACCTTCATATCAGTGAAGGAGATGAGCGGGCGCCAAATTATATTATTACACCTACTGGTGTAAAATGCAACCGCCTCTTTATTATCGGAGTCATTACCGAGGTTGAAAATATAGGAAAAGATAATAACCTCTGGAGAGCGCGCATAGCTGACCCTACAGGAGTATTTACGTTATATGCAGGCCAGTACCAACCTGAAGCGGCTATATTTTTATCAGGATTGGAGGTTCCCGCATATGTTGCACTTGTTGGCAAAGCCAGGAAATACGAACCCGAAGACGGTAACGTGTACCTATCTGTAAGACCGGAAGAGATCAATGCTGCTGATGAAAAGCAAAGGGATGTGTGGATAATAGAAACAGCAGAAAGAACGCTTGAGCGCATCAAAATAATGGAAGATGCACTGGATTCGGCCCTTTCGGGAACACAATTGCAGGAATTCCTGGAAAAGAAAGTGAAAAACGCTGCTCTTATAAATGGAGTAGCGCATGCTATAAAGCATTATAAGAACCTGGATCGGATCCTTCCCGAACTTAAGAATTCACTGGTACATGCTGTTAAAACGGTTATATCAGATAATATAGATTCACCAAAATCGATGTCTTACGAACAAAAACCAGTGGAAACAGACATTACAGAAGAGCTTGAAGAGAGTACAGACGCTAAAGAGTTAAAGGAAATTGAAAAAGTAATAGACGCTGCAGAGCCACAACCCCCTGTTCAGACAAATGAAGAGCCACCTAAACCTGAGCCAAAAGAAATAATCGCTGACATCATTGACCGGCTTGATATTGGTAAAGGCACATCTTTTTCAGGTGTGATCGAAACTGCACAAAAAGCTGGCATAGAAGCAGAAATCGCGGAATCAGCCATCAAAGAACTTATGGATGAAGGGCGATGCTATGAACCCAAGATCGGCACGCTCAGGAAGGTTTGAATTGTTTTTATTGTGACATTTTCAATTTATATTTGCAAATTAAAACAATCTCAAAACGCGATTATGCGCAGTCGCATTATCGCCCAACCTCCCGATTTAACTATCGCGCACGTTGTCCGGCGCGATAGTTAAATTGGCGCTCTATCCAAAATAACTATAAACTACCAAGCAGGGCTTAACCTTTGTTTACGCGCTCATGGCTTCGACGAAAAGCACTCATCCGTTTCGCAGCGAAGCGCGAAACGCGAAACGGGGGCGTTCGTCCGGCGTGTTTGTTTATTATTAACACTTGAACAACTCGACAACATCCTCATTTAACCTATTTTTCTGGTCGTTCTTCATCGTGACTCTCAAACATCTTTCCGACGGCTCGACTCATATACAATAATTGACTGTTGATATCGGTGGATGGATTTTATGAGAGTGGTGTACATGAGATAATTTGATATGTCTTAAGTTAAATAATGATAATACAAACTGAGGAAAATGTTTAAATCTATTTCAATAAAAAACTTTAGGGGAATAAAGAAGTTAGATATCGAAGATCTTAATAAGATCAATATCTTTGTTGGCGATAATTCTTCTGGTAAGACAGCTATTCTCGATGCTGTTTATGTTTTGACAAATCCAAACAATCCTAACTTAGCAGTGAAAACAAATGAGTTCAGGAATCTTTCTCCAAACGCCAATTCCTCTTTGAGAACTTTTTTTTATAACTTTGATTTTAATAATATAATTGAACTTCTAACAGAAACGGATGGAGATAAAGTCAAAGTATCGATAAGACCAAAATTTGGAATTAGGCGGATCGTCAGGAGGATCGTCCCTCCAGAGAAACAGCCAAACAGTGAGATCGATACCATTAGAAATGCTGGAATTAAATCCGTTACTGGTTTAATTTTAGATTTTGAAGTCAATAAAATAAACTATTCTTCTGAAATTCAATTAGGAATTAAACCTACAGTAAAAATAGATCAGAGATTTCAAGAACAGCTTAATGGCAATTACTTCAATAATAATGTATTTGCAAATGAGCTTGATATAGCAAGTCAATTTGATACTGTTAACCAAGAGATTGGGAAAGAAATTATTATTAATTTTCTTAAGCAATTTAAACCGCAAATTTTAGATATGGAACTTGATAGTTTTGGTAAACTACTTGTTAAAGATGCATCCTTTGATAAAAGAGTTCATTTAAACACCTATGGTGACGGGATGATTAGGGGCTTACACATACTTTTGGACATTCTAGTTAAAAAGACTGGTATTACATTAATTGATGAAATAGAAAATGGGTTGCACTGGTCAAAACAAGAAATTGTATGGAAATTCATTCATAAAATTGTACTTGAACGAAATCAACAATTATTTGTTACAACTCATTCAAGAGAAATGGTGGAGCATTTATATCAAGCGGCAAAAAAAGAAAATTTCTTAGAATCTATACAGGTATATAGATTACAGAAGGTAGATGGTGCGATTAAATTGGCGCTATACGATGCTGAAAAATTAGAATTTGCGCTTATCCATGGTGAAGAATTTCGATAATATGTCAACGTATCAAACAGTTTTAGTATGCGAAAGCACGGCAAATGGCACAGATAAAAGACTCATTGAAAAGCTCATAATAAACCATTCATTGCTTCCAAACGACACCTTTTGTATAGAGACAAGGCAACCTGGGGACATTAAAACAATAATAGGGTTTATAAAATTAACCTTAAAAGTTCAGCAGTATATCGTATCTAAAGAAACGAAGAATGTTTTGGTTATTGTTGATGCTGACGAACACCCAGAACGAAGATTTCAAGAAATAAAAACGTCTTTTGACACACAAATTTTTGAAGTACAAGAGTCAATCGGAGCGCAATTTCCTAGAGATAATACAAAGATCAATGTGGGAATTTATCTTTTACCTGATAACTCCCACAAAGGAAGTCTTGAAACGCTAGGGCTTAAAGTTTTGCACCATGACCATCTCACTTCAAAACTTGGGTGCATTGATTATTATATGCAAAGTCTTGGGAGCATTGATGGGGACATTACTGAAAATAACAAGTCAAAGGCTAAATTTAGAATTTTTATTGCAACTCCGAAACCAGATAGATATGTTGATAGCATTATTGATTCGATAGATTTTAATTCTGAAGAATTTAATAACCTTAAGGAGTTTATCAGACAGGTAAATAGCACCCGTCAACTACATACCATTTAATTCTTTTATAACTAAGCTTTGCACTCAAAGTACTGTTTCTGACCGACTTTAGGTGCAAGTGCCTCTTTGAGTTCAAGACTTTCATGAAAGAAAGGATAAAATTGTGTTGCATATTGACAACCTACCAACATGAATTGTAATGGTCTTTTTTTTATCAATCGTTATATCTATAACCACAACCTGAAATAACACCATAAATGACCGCCACTCCCATTCTCAACGAACCCGCTCTTGTCATTGAGAACTCTATCAAGGTTCTTGTGATCGCAGATGTTCACCTTGGCATAGAATGGGAGCTTTATCACAGGGGTTTCTCGATCCCAAGCCAGGTGGAAAAAAGAAAGAAGCGCATGCTGGATTATATTATGTCCGTAAAACCAGACCGGATCGTGCTTCTTGGCGACATAAAGCATAATGTGCCACGGACATCATGGCAGGAAAAAAAGGAAGTCCCGGATTTTCTAAAAACCCTGGCGGCTCACGCGCCTGTTGATATCGTGCCAGGGAATCATGATGGGGGTATCGAGGAGCTTGTACCGGAAAACGTCACGGTTCATGGGACGAGAGGTTTTGTGCTTGACGGCGTTGGTTATTTTCACGGTCATACCTGGCCTGATATGGAGTTATTGTCAACCGGGCAGGTTGTCATGTCACATAACCACCCTACGGTCAGGCTTAAGGATACTCTTGGGCATGCTGTTTCTGAGCAGGTGTGGATCAAGACCCGGTTTATTGAGAAAGCCATTAAGGAATATTTTGGCGATATTATATGGTCAGACCCGGAAGTCATCATAATGCCGGCATTTAACGAATTGTGCGGGGGGATACCATTTAATGAATCAATCCATGAGGATTTACTTGGCCCGGTTTTTGCAAACCATGCAATAGAGCTTGAAAAAGCATCTGTCGTCCTGCTTGACGGGACAAACCTGGGTACTATTGGGAACATCAAGAAACTGGGGATAACAGGAGGGAGACCGAAAAATTATGCCAAACGCCCCCAAAAAGCACATTAGCATCGAAAGATTAAAATAATACTAAGTTCTAATATATAATAGAGTCAATATGAAAAATCTTAAAATCAAACAGCTTGATAAAAAAGGTGAAGAGATAGCAGATGCACTTATGTCCTTGGGTTTGAGCAGGAATATTTCCATGTCGCTTGCATTTCTTCAAAATATGAATACAGCCACATCCCTTGACCTTGAAAGGTCAGCCAGGTTACGCCAGCCAGAAGTAAGTATTGCTATGAGAGAATTAAAGGAACGTGACTGGGTGGACGAGCGGGAAGAGAAAAAGCCAGGGAAAGGCAGACCATTCAAAATATATACGCTTAAAGTCGGGTTTGATGAAATTGTAGCCCAACTTGAGAAGGAACAGAAGAAAGTGATTGAAGAGTCACAAAAGAAGATCAAACGGTTAAAAGAGCTGGGGAAATAACCTCTAAAAAGGTGACGGTTTCAATTTAAGATAAAAAGTGCATGTTAACTCTTGGAATCGTCAACACGTATGATAAAATAAAGATCCATGAAGCTCATTACCGCAGCATTGCAAGGGCGGCGCCGATCGCAAGTGCTTTTGGTTTTAATCTTGCTCTTTTTGATTATCCTTTTAAACTGAATGCAGAAGAACTTGTGGATTTCGTAAAAGACAAAACAACCATTGGCAGCTCCGGAAAATATCTCGTTGAGCTTTTCAGTTCGGGCAGGTTCCATGTGTTTGATCTGCCCGAAAAAGGATTCCAGCCGCAGTTTGGCTCGCCTGTGGTCACGACTTCAAAACCTGACCGCAAAAAGGAAATCAATATCGCTGCTCTTGTGGAAAACATTAATAAGAAAAAATCATTTCTATTCCTCATAGGGTTAGGTCATAAAGGTCTCCCAAAAGAACTTTTCGAGATGGCACAATATCATCTCGATATAACCTCAAAAGGAGTTTCACTTGAAACCTGCACGGCAATAGGCGCTGTTCCAGCACTTATCTCAGGATGCCTGGAAAGTTATAATATTAAAAATAGCAATCAGCAATATTTATGATTACAAACAACAACCTAAGCAAGACATAGAGGTCTAAATGAAAAATAAAATAATAGTTACCGGAGGAGCAGGTTTCATTGGAAGCCATCTGGTCGATAAATTGATCGCAGGTGGAAATGAAGTAACAGTTATCGATAACCTGAGTTCCGGGAAAATGGAGTTCATAGAACATCACGATCAGGATCCAAAATTCAAATTAATAAAACTCGATATGCTGGAACTTGAAAAATTAAAACATGCGATCAAAGGGGCTGACATGGTCTATCATCTTGCTGCAAATCCTGATGTTCGTCTGGGCGAGCAGAACACAAGGGTTCATCTTGAGCAGAACATAATCGCTACTTACAACCTGCTTGAAGCGATGCGGATGAATAAACAGCAAAAGATCGTATTCACATCAACATCTACAGTATATGGCGAAGCAACCATTATTCCCACGCCTGAAAATTATGGGCCGCTTATTCCGATATCATTGTACGGCGCATCGAAACTTGCCTGTGAAGCGCTCATAACCTCATATTGTCATACATTTGAGATGAGATCATGGATATTCCGTTTTGCAAATATCGTGGGCGAGCGGGGAACTCACGGAATAATCGTTGATTTTATCAACAAATTGAAGAAAAACCCGAAGGCTCTTGAAATACTTGGCGACGGGCAGCAGCGAAAATCATATATCCATGTTTCAGATTGTATAGATGGCATCCTGTTCGCAGTAAACAACAGCGATGAAATGGCAAATATATTCAATATCGGTTCTACTGACACGATCAATTCGACCGAAATTGGTGAATTGATAGTGAAAGAAATGGGGCTGCATGATGTTAAATTCACTTATACGGGCGGAAATCGCGGCTGGAAAGGCGATGTGCCCAAAATGCTTCTTTCCATTGAGAAATTGCAGAAGCTTGGCTGGAATCCCTCACATAATTCAAAAAGCAGCGTAATTGCTGCGACAAGAAGTACACTGGAAAAACGATAATGGCAACTATATTCTGTCCAAAATGCGGTGAAGATACCGATGTCTTTTATGATAACGTATGCAAGCAGTGCTTTATACAAAACAGGACATTGATAAAATGCGCTCAGGTCCTTTATACACGCATATGTGCGACCTGCGGCTCGGTATTCAAGAGAGGAAAATGGTCTTCAGGAGAAGATGAAGAAAAAACGATCATGGAATGTGTTAACGGATCGCTTGAACATGACTCGCAAGCCCATAATGTGAAATTGGATTTTACACTAAAACCGATGGATTATTCAAGATACAGAGTGCATATAGAAGGAAGCGGGAAGATCAAAAACGCCCCCATTGAAGTTACACTTGATACGGAAGTGAGAATAAGCCGGGAGACATGTGATACATGCAGCAGGATAGCCGGTGGTTATTTTGAAGGCATTGTCCAGATACGCGCAGATAAGCGCATCCCATCGGCCGAAGAATTAGGTAAATGCACACAGATCGCCGAAGATGTCGCATCGCGCTGTCGAGTTAAGGGGGACAGGCTTGCGTTCATTGCGAACACGCTTGAGCTTGATGAGGGCGTTGATTATTATGTCGGTGCGATGAAACTTGGAAAACAGATATGCAGGGCAATAATTGATACTTATGGGGGGAAATTCCTGGAATCCCCAAAACTTGTTGGCCAGAAGAACGGCGTAGATCTTTACCGCATAACATTTGCTCTTCGCCTTCCGGAATTCATCCGGGGGGATATAATCAGCGTTGGTGATAAAGTCATTGAAGTCCAGAACTGTGGAAAACATGTAACCGGGATTGATCTTGAAACCGGAAAAAGGTTCATGGAGAATTTCAATGACCTGATAGAAGTGAAAAAATTGGGCCGGAAACAGGATGCGGTTCCAGCAGTGCTCGTTGCGGATGAAAAGATATCAATACAGGTTCTTGATCCTGATACCTATGAAACGATCACCATCAAACGACCTGAATTCCTGAGCGCAGAGCAGGGAAATGAGGTTAAGATCGTTAAAACTGCCAGAGGAATATTTGTGGTGCCGTGAAAGACTTTATGCGTAATTTTATATATACTTAAAGTATATGACTCCTCATGGATACCTCGCTGCTTCATAAGGAAAATGCGCCGGTAAATTATAAATGCGCAATATTGACCATAAGCACCTCTCGATATGAAAAATATGGGAAAATAGATCGCCCTGAGCGCGCCGAGGATGTATCCGGAAAACTCATATTGGGGATGGTACAGGTCAAAGGCGGCAAGATATCAGGTTATGAATTGATCCCCGATAATATGGAAATGATAAGGGACGCCTTTAAAAGTTCATTATATTCAGACGCTGACGTAATAATTTCAAGCGGAGGAACGGGTATTTCGCCGGCGGATGTAACGATAGAATCTGTTACACCGTTAATAGAAAAAGAAATGCCAGGATTTGGCGAGCTCTTCAGGTCAAAAAGCATCGAGCAGATTGGAAATTCCATAATGCTTACAAGAGCGCTTGCAGGGATTGCCCGTGGTAAAGTTATTTTTTGTCTCCCAGGTTCGCCTAATGCTGTAAAACTGGCACTTGAAATTATCCTTCCTGAAATGGGGCATATCCTGAAACATGTGAAGGGAAATTGAAGGAAAATTGAATGGAATATAAGTGGAAGGCGATGGCGGTTGTCTGGATAGGGATATTTATGGCTACCCTTGACGGGAGCATCGTGAATGTCGCTCTTCCCACGCTTACCGATTTTTTTAAAACGGATATAACCACTATCGAATGGGTCGTGATGGCATATCTCCTGACCATAACAAGCCTGCTCCTGAGCCTTGGAAGGATATCGGACATGATCGGCAGGAAAATAATTTTTGCAGGAGGACTTGCTGTTTTCACGTTGGGTTCTGGATTGTGTGCGTTTTCAACGACGGAGGGGCAGCTCATACTTTTCCGGATATTCCAGGGAATAGGCGCAGCCATGTTGATGGCGACAGGAGTTGCGATAATAACACATACATTCCCTCCCCGTGAAAGAGGAAGAGCTATGGGATTGATCGGAACGGTCGTAGCAATAGGTTCGATGACCGGACCTGTACTGGGTGGTTTCCTGATCCAGAGAGTTGGATGGCAATATATATTCCTCATAAATATCCCTGTGGGGATAGTGGGTACGATCATGGCGCTCAAAGTGCTTAATAATGATGACAAAAGTAAAGGCCAGGAATTTGACATTCCTGGTGCCTTCACACTGTTCGTCAGCCTGATCTCATTACTGCTTGCATTAAGTGAGGGCCAGGAAAAGGGCTGGAGCTCAAGCTTCATTATATTCTTGTTTGTATCATCTCTGGTCTTTTTTATCCTCTTTGTTACCATTGAAGTCAGGGCAAAGCAGCCAGTTCTTGATCTTCGCCATTTCAGGAACAGGCAGTTCGCGGCAGCCAACATCAGCGCTCTTATAAGTTTCATGGCAATGTATAGCGTCATACTTTTGATGCCCTTTTATTTACAGGATGAACTTAAATATTCACCGCAGGAAGTAGGTCTTGTTTTCATGGCAGTGCCTCTTGTAATGTTGGTAGTATCGCCCTTAAGCGGCTGGTTATCTGACCGTACGAATTCGCATGTGCTAAGTTCAATAGGGATAGGCATCGCAACATTATCCATCCTCTCCCTTGGAGATCTGAATGATAATTCAAGTTTTATGGATGTCGCACTTTCGCTTTCGCTTCTTGGTCTTGGCATGGGGCTTTTCCAGCCACCAAACAATAGCATAATTATGGGTTCGCTCCCAAAGGAACAACTGGGAATAGCGGCAGGGATCATGGGAACGATGAGGAATGTGGGTATGGTCATTGGCGTTGCGGTTTCCGGGGCTGTTTTCTCGAATAGGTATGTTTTATATGGAAATAACGTGAACTCATTCCTGCCAGCGTTCCATGATACATTCATTGTTTCTGCGATCATTTGTGGAATTGCCGTAGTGGTTTCGCTTGTGCGGACCAGACCGAAAAGCAGTTAGTGTCCTAAATTTCAGAGATACATTCTGCACTCTTTCAGATATCTTTTGAAAAACCATTGTAAAAATATATCCTCTTGTTTTTTTGTTTGAGATCTTTCAAGAGAATTATAATAACCTGTTCTTTTTTCATATGGTATATTCAGCATTGGAAAATCATTTTTGTGCAAAACAAAGTTCATCATCAACCTGCTGATCCTTCCATTTCCGTCGGCAAATGGGTGGATGGTTACAAGTTTGAGATGAACTATCGCTGCAAGTTGTACAGGATGCATTTTATCTTTGTATTTGTCATACCATTTGAAAAATTCCATGAGTAACGGATAGACCTCTGCCGGAAATGGCGGTATGAATTTGCTTCCTGCGATAGCTACCTGATGCACCCTGATAATTCCAGCTATGTCGGCTTTTGTGCTTTCGAATAACTTCTTGTGAAAATACAAAATAGTGTTCAGAGATACGTCTTTTCTGTAATTTAGCATTTCGTAGAATGCATTTTTGTGCGCTTGTGCTTCTTTTATATCGCTTATGGGTCGTGCACCGGGTGTTATGCCTTTTTCAAGCAGGTCTGCCGTATCCCTTAGTGTAAGGGTTGAGCCTTCTATACGATTAGTGTCGTAAGTGAACCTTATGGCGAAAATCTCAATTTCTTTTTCCCGTGCTGATTTTGGAGTGATTTTCTCCTGCCGTAAGAATTCTGCTTTTATTTTATCGAATTTGCCAAGCCATCTATCCCGATATATTTCAGCAAAGAACTCAGCCATATATTCCTGTTTTAATTCTTCGACATTCTGGGGCAGGGTTTTTCCGATGATCTTCTCTTTCTTGTGTACTCTGTCTCCCTCGCGGAGGCTGTGCTCAAGATAATAATATGAATGATTTCCAACTTTTTTCTTTCTAATTGTAGCCATATTCCTGTATTACCCCTACATATTTATTAAAGTTTGTATTTTTAGAACTAATGTAGGGGTAAGATTCAAACTCACGAAAACGGTAAATTTTTAAGTCTGGAACAAGTTAAAGATAACAAGATATTAAAAAAAATGAGGGAATTACTATGGCTTTCGTTCAAACATTAATGAATTCTAAGAAGCATATTGATGAAGCTGATCTTTCGATCGATATCGCAAAAAATGTGGCTGTGCGCCCATCGCTTGAAAAACTGCGATTCCTGGAAAGTGGCGTCGAAGCAAATCTCTATCGAATGCTTTATGCTCACGGACCCGGGAACGGGACAGCGCTTTTCATGCCATTTGACCAAAAAAGCTCAGAACACGGTCCAGGTCATGAATTCCTGTGGGAAAATGATGCAGATGCACAGGAGATAAACCTTCATGGAAAGGGCTGTGCAGATATGCGGGCAATAGCGGAACTTGTGAACTGTGGCAATTTTTCAGGATATGTTCTTCATCCGGGCAACGTAAGGCAGTTCAAGCACCTGTTCAGGCCGGATATTCCTTTAATATATAAAATAGACGGACACATATCGCAGCCCCAGAGCGCAGGTATAATGTCAACCGTGGGCACTATTGAAGATGCGCTAAAATACGGGGCATCTGCTATCGGATTGACCATTTATCCGGGCGGTGAGCATGTAAAATCGGACTTTGAGAGAGCAGCACAGATTATAAGAGAAGCCCATGATGTTGGTCTTGCGGCAGTTGTGTGGGCGTATGCCAGAGGTCAGGGACTTGATGAAAAATCCAAATTCAAGGACAAAGAAGGAGAATTACAGGGCGTGACCCAGGCTGACAGCCTGTACTGGGCGCATTATGCGGTTTCAATAGCATCAGGCTTCCTTGGAGCGGACATCGTGAAGACAAAATACCCTGCAAAGGTAAAGTCGGATAACCGAAGAGCTTATGATGCGCATATCGAAAGTCTTGCAAAAAAGAACTCAAGTATGATCGCTTACAAATACCTCGAACCTAAGAATGCAGAAACAACATTGACACCCGACCAGGAAGTATTCAGGGCAAGTCTTGTGGTGCAGGCTGCGCCTCATTCTATTGTGATATTCTCAGGTGGCCCGAAACTACCAGGCAATCCAACAGAAAGCCTGAAAAAGCAAACCGAGATCGTGATGAAAGCAGGGGCAGAGGGCGGAATATATGGCAGGAACATCTGGGGCCTTCCTGTGAATGAAGGACTTGCTGCTGCAAATGCCCTTAATGAAGTACTCAGAAGACCCGAATTCCACAGGAAACTGACAGAACCAAGATTTGCTGGGTATTAGAAAGTAGAAAGCAAAATCTTATTAGTAATACCTACTTATCAGACACCAGAAGGGCTCGTGGTCTAGCCGGTTATGACGTCGCTCTCACACAGCGGAGGTCCGGAGTTCGAATCTCCGCGGGCCCATTTCTTATCGAGGGATGTTCACGTATTATTTTCCTTTAGGCCATGTTTTATTAAGTCTCAACTCTTAAATATCACTACTCATGAAATTGAACACATGCTAAATTAGAGGTATAGAAAATGGCTTTACTAAAAGAAGTTAGTATAGAAACAATAAAACGATTGCCTGATGACTCATCGCTTGAAGACATTATGTATGAAATTGACTTTGTTGCACAGGTTTTCAAGGGACTTCAAGATGCTGAAAAGGGGAAGTTGATCTCTACGGAAGAACTCCTAAAAAGAGTTGACAAATGGTCAAAATTAAAAAAGCATTGAGTGGCATCGGGGGATTGTAGATTATTTTAGAAATCTTCAAAGCCAATATTTCACCTAACTTTCCCATACAAAGTATCTCTTTGCCTTGGAACCCTGTTGATATGCCGTATCATTTTCCCGAAATCATCTGGCGCCATATATTCCCCATTCGTTGCACCTGCGCTCTTTGATATCTTTTCTTCCATCAGCGTTCCGCCAAGGTCGTTCGCCCCGCACATAAGAGCCGATTGGGCTAGCTGTGGCCCCATTTTAACCCAGCTAGCCTGGATGTTCTTGATATATGGATACAGGATCACTCTTGCAAGCGCATGGAATTTGAGGTCTTCAAATCCCCTTGAAATATGATCTCCTTCCCCAAGCATGTTATTTGATGGCATAAAAGGCAGCGGTACAAACTCCGTGAAACCGCCAGTCTTTTTCTGGATATCTCGGATTATGAACAGGTGCTCGATCCTTTCAGCAAGGGTTTCGATATGCCCGTACATTATGGTTGCAGTTGTTGGAATGCCTGACAAATGCGCTGTTGTGATGATTTCCATCCATTCATGCGCCGTAAGCTTATCAGGACAAATCTCTTCCCTGACGCGGTCAACAAGTATTTCAGCGGCTGTCCCGGGCATAGAGCCAAGTCCAGATGCCTGCAGGCGCAGAAGTGTTTCCTTATAACTTAAATTGCTGTTTCGTGCTGCATGGAATACTTCCATGGGAGAGAACGCATGGATATGAATGTGCGGGTACACTTTTTTAATGCTCTCAAGAATCTCACAATAATTAGAAATATCCCAGTGCGCAAGCAACCCTCCCTGGATACATACCTCTGTGGCGTTCATATCGACAGCCTCTTTTGTTTTTTCAAGAATTTCAGGAATAGAAAGGATATACCCGTTCTCCTTCTTGAATGCGCAAAATTTACATGTGCCAATGCACCTGTTCGTAAAATTTATGTTCCTGTTCACCACGTATGTGACGGTGTCCCCAACAGCTTTTTTCCTGAGCCGGTCAGCAAGGGGGAATAGCATATTGGGATTTCTGTATAGTTCAAATGCATCAAACATCGAGCATTTTCCTGTCTCGGCGCGTCCGATGCAATCGTCATGAATGCTTCGTAATTCCTGGATGCTTTGCAGTTTCTGAATACTTTGTAATTTTTGAATATTACCACCAGAATTTTGCAGTTTTTATGTGATACCAGTTAATAAGTTTTCCGAAATCCTTCTGCGTCAGAAAGAGAGATAATGAGATTTTTCAACTCAGCGCTGTACCAGCCTTCTTTAATATATCTCGGATATAATGGCAGACGCTCACGAAGTGGAACATCGACCATGGATCGAAGTTCCAATAAATTCGGCCATGGGGATTCAGGATTGATATAATCGATCGTTTCAGGTGAGATGCCCCCAAGATCAGACGCGCCGCATTCTATCAATTCACGCGGAGATATCAGGTTAGGTGCTACCTGTATCGCGATATCAGCGGGAAGAATGTGTCTTGCCATTGAAACTGTTCGCTTCATTTCCTCAATTCCGGCACCACTGTAAGAAGCCATCAAAGTTTCAGGTTTTGGGATGAAATTTTGTATTATGACTTCCTGGATATGACCGAATTTCTCATGGATTTCTTTTATTTTATGCAATGAGCGCACCCTGTCTTCCCATGTTTCCCCTATTCCCACGAGGATTCCTGTCGTGAACGGGATCTTGAGCTGTCCTGCATATTCGATCGTCCTTATGCGAGTTTCGGGGATTTTTCCAGTACAGCCCTCATGCCCTTTGACCGATGCTGTAGTCTCAAGCATCAGTCCCATGCTGGCATTATACGGCTTTAATTTTTCAAATTCGGATATATCAAGGATGCCAGGATTGCTGTGCGGCAAAAGCCCAAAGCTTATCGAAAGCTTGCATAATTCCACGAGGTAATCGATGATATTATCAAATCCAAGTTCAAAAAGCCATTTGTTAAAGCCTGGAACTTCCTCCGGACGTTCACCGAATGTGAAAAGCGCTTCAGAGCAACCTGCGCGAGCGCCTCTTGAAATAATATCCCGGACATCATTGGGTGTGAGAAGTTTTGCCTCACGGTCTCCCATGTCCCGCCTGAACCCGCAGTATCCGCACCTGTTCCTGCAAATGTTCGTAAGAGGAATGAATACATTTCGCGAGAATGTAACAAATGGCAAGGACATAGACCGTAATTGAAACGGATTATACATAATTATGCCGAATAAGGCGTTAGTTTAAAGTAACCGAAGAGATATTTAAGCTTCTATTTTGGTAATCTTTTTTAGGCAAATCTTATATACATTCAATCCCTACTACCTAATATGGACATATCGAAAGATGTAAAATTACTACAATGGTTTGCCAATTCAGACCTTGCAGAATCGACGCAGCGGGTGTACTCCATGTACATGAAGTTGTTTTGTGAGTGTGTAGGCAAAGCACCAAGTGAGCTTATTTCTGAATCGATAATTGAGATAAAGGCTGGCTTGTTACCGAGTGAACGGAAGGAACCAGAACACTTTGCTAAATACAAAACATGCCTGAAAAACAAAGCCATGTCGCCAAAATCTCAATCATTGGCCATAACATGCGTTCGCAGCTTTTACAAGGGTTATGATATACAGTTATCGGCGAACATTACTAAGATAAAAAAACCAATGCCTTTACGAGAAAACATGAACTATTTGAGTAAAGAAGATATACAAAAACTCATAACCAATTGCCACAGCTTGCGTGACAAGAGCATAATCCTCTGTATGGTAACCTCTGGTATGGCACGGCAAGAGATACTAAGCCTGCAAATGCGAGATATTACCTTTGATGATAATAATATAGGCATTGTTTCAGTAAGAAGGCAGAAATCACAGACAGATTATACCACTTTTATAAGCCCGGAAGCAGTCCATGCCCTCAAAAACTACTTTGAAGAAAGAAATAGGATAGATAAACTAAAAATCAAAGGACAAACCGATTACGTCTTTGTGACCTATGATAATGCCACGCACATTGACAAAGGCACTTTTGGGAAGCTTTTTAGAACACTGGCAGCGCAACTTGGCTATAAAAATGGTGCCTATCAAATAAAATCAAAGAGCCACGCATTGAGAAAGTTTTTTGCTTCGACGCTTGAGAACGCCGGGTTGCCTAAGAATAAAATTGATTTTATGTTGGGGCATACCCCGAATAGTAGCGATTTGGCATATTTTCGTTATGACATTGATAAGCTCAAAGATATGTATAAGACATACCTTCCATACCTGACATTTGAAAAGACCATAATAGTAAGATCCCTCAATACAGAGGATACGAAGAGGCTTGGAGAACTGGAACAGGAAAATGAAAACCTGAAAAATTTAGTTTCGAGCTTCAAATCCGATTTAGAATCGCAGAAAAAAACCGATGAAACACTCGCAGTTGAACTTGAAAAAAGGATGGAAGAGCTAATTGAGAAGAGAGCATCTGAAATACTTGATGGAAAATTAAAAACACTGTCGGAAAAGATAGTGAAAGTCAAATCTTCTTTAAGTCATGCGGAGAGGAATCATTAGATACTTCTCCTTTCAAAGATGAATTTTAACTGTAATGACAATTCCTCCATTTGTCATAACTTGATATTTTTCTGGGGTGTTGTATGTGGAGAATAAACTGACAGGTACCAAATCATTTTTATTGGTTTTTTAAACTAAAAAATATAGCTTGAAAACAATGGCTCTTCCATGCGGTTAATACTGGAGGCTAAGAACAAAAAACAAAGTATCTTTTTAAAGCGCTATCATCAGCACTGTTTTTATATTATTTTTCGTATTTATAGTATTATTGTATTACTTGGACAATGCACCCGTAAGATAGAATATATATATTGAGAACCCATTGGAAAGCCCATGGTGACTCGAAAATTACAACATCAAAACGGAAGTTTTTTTCTAGTGATTCCACGCGCGCTGGTCGATAGTATGGGAGCAACCACAGGAGATAGCTTGACTATCAACTTGAATAACCAAAATATCGTCATATCGAAGGAGTCAGAAAAATGAGGGAGCTTGCGGGAAAAGAAGATTCTAACAGTATGCCACGGTGCCTACAAGTTTGGGCGCTAATCGAGGAAAAAGCTCAGCAACGCGCCCAGAAACGATTTGAAGAGATTGTTAAAAAAGAAAAGGCTGCAAAAGGCGCCAACCATGTCGCAGCCGGAGATTCTTGTCGTGGTATACTACAACGCGAAGACTTATAAAACCCATGTTGGCAAGTATGTCAAATGTGTCGTTGATATGGGCAGTTCAGATACTAGACTAGGCGCGGGTGGTCTGCAGCGTGTTCGAGAGTTTATGTTCTGGGTTCAGCCACAAATGCGAGATGGGCTTTTTTATGTGCTGGCTCCATCCTATATCGAGTTTACGATCCGCAACGACGTCGCATATGCTGCAATAGAACACCTGGATCGGCTCTTGTGCGAGCCACGTGTCCTGGAGCGCCTACCCATTACGGAGGAAGAAGTTAGCGCGTACATGGACTCGTTATGTTCGATTAAGGAGCAGAAGTATCGAAACCGCATGAAGGTGATGACATGACAAGCGAATCAGGAGTCGTGCTGTGCTGGGTATGTAAGATGAAACAGGTTTCGTGGATTAGTTGGTTTGATTTTCGCCAGATATCCGAGCAATTTCGGCATTTTCGGGAGGTTTTGAACCTATTTACTACTATTGAGACCAAACATCCGTATACATACGTATCCGTATGTTTGAAAAAAGAAGTCTCTATAGACTGTTCTTATTCAAACATACAGTGTCTCGCTTCAAACTTCCGTAACTTTGGAGGATGGAAATGGTAAACCGTAAGGTTACATCACCCGGTGATCCTCTCATCCGCATTGAAGTCTTGATACCCCGAAGCGCGAAGAGCTACCTTGACACCTTGGAGGTATCCGCTTCACGGACCATACGCGAACTCATCGAAATACACAGGCAGCTTCCCCATGCAAAAAAAGAATCAATTGAAAAAATAAAGAATATAAAAATAACGTTAGCCACAGAAGAAGCAAACCTAAAACGAATTGAGGAAATCGAGAAACTTGACGCTTCAACAAAGACCGATTTTGAAAGAAAAAAAGCTGATGCTTTGAGAATTCTTGTCGATCTATTCACGAAATATCGAGGAGACTTTAGTAAATTCGAGGAACCATTACAAAAATGGAAAACGGTTCTACAAATTCAATCAGAAGAACTTCGGATGCTTGTAATCGAAGCGGCTAAAGCAGGGTCAACTAAATGACACACTCTACGCCCTCATTATGGGAGGAATTTCTAAAACGTTACTATTGGGAGGAGATATTAGAACTTGCTTTGGAGTACCCACACAGAACCAGCATGACGATCAATTTTGCAGATGTGCAAAAATTTGACTTCGAGTTCGCAAACACCCTCGAAAGCGAGCCCGATACCACGCTTGCAGATGCGAACGATGCCCTGCGAGGGATGGACATTCCTGCTGATGTGGAACTTGCTAAGGCAGAGGTTAGGATACGTGGATTTCCTGCCATGAAACTGCGGGATATCCGAAGTGAACATGTGGGAAAACTGATTGCTGTCACCGGCACGATAGTTAAAGAAACCGACGTAAAAGGCAAAGTAATTGAAGCAGCGTTCAGGTGTGCGAGGTGCGGAGATCTCACACGTCTACCCCAAACAGACCCAGGTAAGTTCGTGGAGCCTTTCGAGTGTCAGAATGACAACTGTGGCCGCAAGGGTCCGTTCACCCTGGAGGAAAAAGTGAGCATCTTTGTTGATACAAAAAAGATCAGGCTTCAGGAGTCATATGAGGATCTCGGCGGCGGTCAGCATCCTCAGATAATGGATATGGAATTTGTAGGCAGTCTGTCATCTCTCTGCCAGGCGGGGGACGATGTAACTGTCACCGGGATCGTCCGCTTGAATCAGAGGAACACACAACAGGGCAAATCTCCTCTTTTTGACTATAATATCCTGGTAAACTCTGTCGAACTGTGTGAAAATATTTCCGACATAATCATCACGCCTGAAGACATGAAGAATATAACCGAGTTAGCCAAAGATCCCGATATCACAAATCGGTTAATCTGCTCCTTTGCGAATAGCATTCATGGCCACGAATCACCAAAAGAGGCTTCACTTTTGAGTTGCGTCTCACCTGATAGTGTCGTCTTACCCGACGGGTCAATTCAACGGGGGGCGTCACATGTCTTACTCGTCGGGGACCCGGGTGTAGCTAAAACTCAAATCCTGCGCGCTGCGACTAGACTTATAGTTCGTTCTCAGTATGTCACAGGAGACGGCAGTTCTAAAGTTGGTTTGACGGCTGCTGTTGTAAAAGATGATTTTGATGGTCGATGGAGTCTGGAAGCTGGGGCACTCGTCCTTGCGGATAAGGCACTCGCAGCAATTGACGAGCTAGATAGAGTTAAAAAGGAGGACATTGCGCATCTAAACACTTGCCTGGAAAGCGGTCAAATCTTCATCAACAAAGCCGGTATAAACCGGATGCTGCGGACGCGCACTCCTGTCATCGCTGCGCTAAATCCCAAATTTGGAAGATTCGACATATATGAGCCGCTTCCAGGGCAGGTGAATATCCCACCATCCACCCTATCCCGCTTCGACTTAATCTTCTTCTTGGAGGACAAACCAAACCCCGAAAAAGACCGAAACATCGCCGAGTCACAGGCCAGGCTATGGCAAGCGGCGAGTCAAGTGGACGCGGGAGGGAAAGAGTGGAGCGACTTCCCAGATGTGATTCCAGATATATCTCCAGACCTCATGAGAAAATACCTGATAGTTGCGAAGCAGATTAAGGTCGAGATATCCGACGAGTGCACAGAGAAGGTGTTAAAGTTCTTCCTCCCGTTGAGAAACAAATACGGTGCAGGCGATGGCACGCGGGTGATACCCGTAGCATGGAGACAGCACGATGCCCTGTTCAGGCTCGTCAAAGCCGAAGCGAGGTTAAGGCATAGTAGAGTTGCAGAATTACAGGATGCTGGGCGCACCATCGATTTAGTATCTGAAAGTATGCGACAGGCGGGTACAGATCCTGAAACCGGGGAGTTGGATTCGGATCTCATTAGCACGGGGATGGGTAAAAGCCAGCGCGACCGTTTAAGATTAATCATCGAGGTGGTCAGGTCTCTGCAGGGGGCGACTGGAAACAGTGTCCCTATAGACCTGCTTACACAAACCTTAGAAAGGGAAGGACTCAAGAAGGAATACATATCAGATGCAATAGCGAAACTCAAGTCTGCGGGTGACCTGATAGAAGTAAGTGCTGGCCGTTTCCGGGTGGTTTAGATGAGGAAGACGAATCGTGGGGGACGAAACCATATCACTTCAGGAGCTTATTCGGAAAACTTAGAAGATGTTTTCAGGTATTGGGAGGTACACAATCCAGGCACAGCGGCGCACGTTGAAGAAATAATCACTAAATACCTGAGAGGTCTGAAATGGAATGCCGACCATCCGCGGTATATCGAGGTTCGCGATCTTGCTATCCGAACAGTGAGTAGGGGAATTTTGTTTATGAAGATATTGGAGGATGACTACACACGGAAAGTCAAAGCCCCTGTGACCGGAGTATTCATTAAAGAACGCCCGGCAGATCAATTCACGCGCCTGGAAGAGATCGACCAGGAAATCCAATCCCGCATCGCAAAGCTGGGACTACTATTCAACAATTAATAAAAAAAAGGAGACCTAAAATATGAAGAAAGAACAAAGTGAATTAAATACAAACGAACAGATAAAAGAACAACTCAAACTCGCAGGGAAGGACATGGATCTTCTGATAGAACATTTCAGTTTCCCTGGCTATAACCCGGCGCAGTGTGGGGTTATGAAGAGAGTGAAGGCGAACATCGAAGCAGTGGCAGAGCTGCTCGAATAAAGCGCGAATGTTGATTGAAAAGATGCCAACCCCACGATGCAAGCCGGAAAAAGAAGGAGACACGATGGAATTTAGGAAAAAAAAAAGAATCCCAGACCAAGTAACTTCAGGACGTATGTTTCGAAATCAAGCGAACTCTTGACACACTGTCAGCGACTCGGCGCTGAGATCGAGACAAATGAGACAACAAAAAACCTCATCGATTTGACGCGAAGCTGTCTAAAGACACTTGGTCAAATCGATAATTTAATTGATAGACTGGGGCACGGATTGTTTGAGTAATCTCCCTCCAGTTTAAAGTTTCTATCAAATATTCAACGGTTTCGGTACCATCTAAATCCCAAAAAAACGACAAGAAATTCCCAGAAAAAGTTTGACGACAAAACCAACTGATATTCAAACTTTTTCCTAAATTTTCTTACACCCAGAATCATAGAATCCCGCGCGCCTGGCTGTCCTGCAACGGGTGCAAGGGTGCATTCAAAATGCGGCGGCGAGGCTGGGGGTAGATGGCATACTTCGCGGGGATATCGAGTACATAGTCGGCCTTGCAGACACCGACAGGGCGCTTGTAGGGACCCCGGCAGTTATTTCACTTTGATAAAATCCAGCATCAACCTCAAATCTTTCACGACTGACTCGAAATCAGGAAGGTTTTTTGTAAGTCTTGCAAGAGCGATAGTCCAGAACTTTTTTACCTCGGAGAGTCTGTTCTCATCAAAGATCAGATCGGGGTTGAACTCAATCCCGGTGATCTGGCATTTCAGGATGAAAAGTTCTCTTATCTTATCCGGGTTGAACTCTTTTTCTTTCATAAGCCGCCAGACATCGTAATAATCTCGCGCCTTCCCTCTCTGAAGGATGCTGCGCAGCTTTTCCACCAGGATCTCATTTGGCGAATAAACAAAAACTTCAAATTCTGGAATATCCTCATACTCAGGCTTCACTTTTATCCGCATAGGCTTTTCAATCATTTTTTCTTTCAGGGAGATGTCATGAGCGATCTTATTTTTGAATCCTATCGGACCAAGGAACTGGACATCAGCAAAAATAGCATACTCTCCTGCATTAAAAGAAGTGAACGTATAATTGATGCTGCTTCTCTTGCTAACAGATGAGAAAACCTGCTCAAAACCTTGTTTTAACTCTGAAGGATCAACTTCCTGCATGATAGTGAAATCCATATCCTCTGAAAGGCGCCATTCAGGAAAGTAAATTTTTCGTATCGCTGTCCCTCCTTTAAAGATCAAGAGATCCCTTAGCTTTGAGTTGTCCTGGTAAATGCCGCTGAGCAGCCATGTCAGAGCGTACTCTTTTTCCAGGGTAGCCACGTTGAAACCTGTCTTCCTGGCTCGCCTTCTTAAATCATTTTCATCCATTTTTAAGACTCCATCCAGCCCGTCAATTCATCCTTTTTGCGATTGATAATGAGCCCGTATTTTTTTGAGTATTCCATAACTTTTTTTGGTCCTAAAGGATCAAGCCACATATATCCTTTTGATCGGCTCAGAGTTATCTCAGGACAAATTCCTTCTGCCAAGCCAAGCAACTCCAGCGCATAACAAATTCTCCTTGTGACCACGCTCACCCCCAGTCTTTTTGAGTACTCAAGCATCTTTACAAAATCCAGTTCTTTTCTTGCATTCCATATCCCTTTTATTGCTTCATCCAGCCCCCCGCAGTATTTTGGATACAACATGCAGTCAACGATAGTTTTCTCTCTTGAAGATATATTGAAAGTACCCCTTGCAGCTTTTTCTTCTACAAATCCAAAAAATCTTTCTTTCGACAAACTGATGAATTCGAATCGTGTATCACCATAATCTAAATCTTTTTTCCTCTGTGTTGTTGCAACGAAGACAACATTGGGAACCTGTTCAGTCATGCCCCAATAGTTAAGGGCTGTCCAGAAACCGATATAATAAACATCTATTATATATGGAACGATCAGGTAGGGAATCTCAGACCAGGATCCCTCATATCCTGCTCGTGCAGGAATAAGGAGATATTTTCCCTTTTCTATCTCTTCGATCCTTCCCTTTTTCTTTAAGCGGTAAACCACATTCCAGACAGATGGGGTTGATGTCTTGAGAATTCTCTTTGCATCTTTTATTGAGAAGACTGATAGATTCTCCTCTTCTAAAGTGAATAGCAGCCTTAGCTCGTTTGATCCTAATCTGATTTCTTTTGTAATCATACTCTTCTTAAGTGAGAGTATGATTACACAAATATTAATAATTTTCTATTACTGCATTTGTTTGAATGATCCTGGCGCAGAGATTATGGAAGGTTGTTGCATGGATCTCCTTTCCCTGAAGGAGTTTCTCGACTTTTTCGCGCATATTCCTTGCAGCTTCTTTGGAGAAGGTGAGCGCGAGTATCCGGGGAGGGGTCGATGCCTTCCTTTTCGACCATGTAAGCGATCTTCGCGGTGATGGTCGTGGTCTTGCCTGTGCCAGCGCCCGCGAAGATCAGTGGAGGGGGCTGGGTCTGTTTTATTGAGGAGAGCTGAGGTGGATTCAGTGAGGGGAGAAGGGAATATAAGGAAATGAGTACCACCTAGGTGTAGAAGTACAATCCTACTGAGGATAATACTTTCTAGTAAAAATATATGTATTTACCCGCCCAAGGAGCAGCTAAAGATAGAGAAACAATGGAGGTTGTTGAAGATGAAAAATAAAGAAAAACATCTTAAAAATGCAGATGTCATTCTCAATCTGGATGAAATCAATATAGATGATCTTGATTCTTTTTGGAGTTCAGGTTGTTCTGGAAGAGTGTCTTTTCATATTAATTGCCATACCAAGCATGGTTATTGCGAAGATCCAGATCTTATTGGCAAAATCAAAATCTTAGATGCAAAAAAGTGTGATGAAAATGGTGTTTACCTCTTGAAGGTAAAATTTGATAAAAAAGAGGAAGAATATTATATAGAAGGATGATTGGCATGCACATTGCTGAATTTGAAGCGATAAGGGAGTTGGAGGAAAAAGGGCATTAACGATGAGCAAAAAAATAAAAGTTCTCGGAACAGAAATTGCATTATCTTCACAAAAAAAGGAAGATTATATTTCTCTGACAGATATTGCAAGATACAAGAATCCCGAACATCCTGCAGATGTGATAAAAAACTGGACACGATCTAAAGATACGATTGAATTTTTAGGTTTGTGGGAGAGGATAAATAATCCGGAGTTTAAACTGGTCGAATTCGACCAGTTTAGAAATCAGGCAGGAACTAACTCTTTTGTGCTGTCTCCCCAAAAATGGATTGAATCAACTAATGCAGAAGGAATTATTTCCAAATCTGGCAAATATGGCGGCACCTTTGCGCATAAAGATATTGCATTTGAATTTGCTTCGTGGATTTCCGCAGAATTTAAGCTATACTTAATAAAAGAATTTCAGAGATTAAAGGAAGATGAAAATGAAAGACTGCAATTAGGATGGGATATAAAGAGGAATCTTGCAAAGATAAATTATAGAATCCACACTGATGCAATAAAAAAACATCTTGTACCGGATAAAATCTCTCGAAATGCAGAAAATTTAATATATGCTTCAGAAGCAGATATTCTCAATCTTGCTTTATTTGGGACGACTGCAAAAGAATGGAGAAACAACAATCCCACACTTGACGGCAATATGCGTGATTATGCAGATGTTTCTCAACTTGTATGCCTGTCAAATCTTGAAAATATAAATGCGCTTTTTATTAAAGAAGGAATGGACAAGCCGAAACGATTAGAGAAATTAAATAGCATTGCTATTGAGCAGATGATATTATTGACAACAGAAACAAGCCTGAAAAGATTGAAATGAAAGTGAAAACCAAATGATTATGTATAAACTATCCGGAATTTCCGGATAGTTGCCTCATGGGGCAATTCACCCTCATCACATATGCTTTTGAGGTGTTCATTAATAGTGTGCACATCGAACTTCTCTACCTTTTCGCGCATGTTCCTTGCAGCTTCCCTGGAGAAAGTGAGTGCGAGGATATGGGAGGGGTCGATGCCTTCCGTTTCGACCATACCCACTATATTCGCGGTGATGGCCGTGGTCTTACCAGTGCCTGCGCCTGCGAAGATCGGGTGAGGGGGCTGGGTCTGTTTGATTGAGGAGAGCTGGCGGGATTTCAGGGATGAGAATAAGGAATTTAGCATGTTTGTCGCTAAATGCCTTGAATCCACAATTTAATATTTATCATCTTCCCCAGTAAATCGTGTCAATGTTCCTTTAATTTTTGATTTACTCATTAAATTGTATTCCAAAATTTCTTCTGTTGTTGCTCCTTTATCTGACATAGAATAAAATGTTTTTTCTCCAAGCAAAACATATTTCCATTCGCAACCCATTTTATTTTCATCATCTAAATCATTGATTTTATTTTTCCAATCAATAGTTGCAATTTGCTTTAATAGGACATTGGGACTATTAACATCTTTTTCTGCTTTTGTTTCAACTACATACATAACATTTCCAATTTTAACCAAGAAGTCTGGGAAGTAATGTGCTAATAGACCATCTTCTCTGACATACAAAATATTTGCGAAATTGTGAGCATACTCGCTAATTTTAGTAAATCTTTCAACTTTTGTATCTCTATCAACAAACTCTATAAATAATCTTTCAAATCCTCCTTTATTGCTTGGAAAAGGAATTTTAGGATAGATTGATTTTGATACTTTTACACAATATTCTTCTCTGCCTTTTAACTCTGCAACTTCGGAAAAATATCTTTTTATAATTTTTGCTTCGTTAATATCCAATTTATTTTGTAAATCATAAATGCTTTTGCTGATATTTCTTATTATATGTTCTGTTATTCTTGATTCCGTTAGTAAGAGAATTCTCCAATTATTGTCTTTGAAAGGATCAAATTCTTCATTAAATAATTTATTTTTTATATATCTATCAGCAAGTTGAGCTATTTGTGCAGAATTAATTTGCATTGTTGGAAAACTCTTAGTATTTCTTGCTGAAACTTTAACAGGAACAGCAGAAACAATATTTACTAATTTTGAAATAAACGTATTATAATTTTTAGCATTAAATAAGTCTGCTGTTACAGTATATTCTCCGAATCTTGTTTTAACTGTTAATTCCTCACCATAAAATGTATCTCCTTCTTTTTTGGGAACTATTTGTTTTAATTTATTTAATGAGGTAGGGAATGGTTCTAGATCATCAAGAGATAATTCTCCAATTTGAATAAATTCTTCTTTATCATGGATTATTATAGGCCAGAATAAATCATAATTTTTGTAATCTTCTTTAAGATGAATATTTATTAAATCACCGACAACTCTTCCTCTTTCTGGTGCTTTTTCTACTATACCAATTGCGTCACCTAAAACTCTTTCATAAAATTCTATAAAAGCAGGATGTTCTATTATGCTTAAGATATCTAACCAATTATCAGGCTCTTGCTTTTTTATTAAAAGTTTTTCTCTATTTTCATCTTTTTTTTCGGCATACTCTGGCTCTCGCCACATTAATCTTAATCCTCTTCCAATCACCTGTTCTAATAATATATATGATGAACTTGACCTCAATGGCACAACCACGCAAATATTGTTTACATCAAAACCTTCTCTTAACATAAGAACCGAAACAATGACTTTAGGATTTGCGTGTTTATCAAGACTGAATAATCTTTGTTTAATTTCGTTCCACTCATCAGGTTTAACTTCTCCTTTTTTATTGGAGTGAATTTCCATTATTTCTTCATCAGATAATCCTTCTTGTTTCATAAATAGAGTAACATAAGGAACAACGGATGTATCTTCACAAATAATTAACATCTTTGGATATTTAGTTTTATCAAAATCAGTAAAACCCTCTTCAAGAATTTTAAGTTTACTTATTCCTGCTCTTAGCATAACTCTTTGACCATCAGATAATCCTTTGATATCATTTCCTTCTCTTTCTGCTTTAAAATCTAATGGTATAGCTGACAATTCTTTTCTTTTATCAATTGCAACAGTTTTTACTAATCCTTGTTTTATTGCATCTTTTAATTCAAAATTTGTAATTATATGAGGGAAATAATGTATTTGTCTATTTTGCCCACTTCCAGTCACGCTATAAGGGGTTGCAGAAAAATCAACTTGAATAAAATGTTCCTTTTTTTCTTTTTGAATCTGATTAAGTGATGTTTGCCATTTCTTTTCTAAAACTTCATCTGCTTTTTTCCATTCTCCTAAATGATGAGCTTCATCATTAAATACCAAAATATCTTTTAAATTAGCAAGATAATCTAATTGCTTTCCTTTAAAATATTGATTATCCAACACATCTAAACTATGTCCTGCTGATGTGCCTGGTCTAATTGGAAATTCTTTTTTTACTGCTGCTGAGGGGTCTTCTAATGGACTTATTTCTTCGTCTGATTCTTCTTCATCAACCAATAAATGCCAATTCGTTATTGCAATTAAGCCATCGCCAGTAATCTTTCTTCCAATTTCTTCTTTTGTGCATACTGCTGATTGAACAAAATTAAATATTTCATCCCTGTATGGCTCTGGAATAAAAATATCTTCAAACAACTTCAAATCAGAAGTATCAGCATCTCTTTTCCCGTTCTCTTGAACTTTTCCAAGATAAGCATCCAACAATCTTTCATAAACAATTAATCCAGGGGCAATAAAAAGGAAATTTTTAGAATAAATTCCTGTCGGAGAATCTTCATATTTAGCATTAAGATATTGCCAGATTAATAAAGCATGCATAACCCAAGTTTTGCCAGTTCCTGTTGCCATTTTGATGCAATACTTCGGATGAGAATACTTGTCTTTTTGCATATCAATTAAATCCATTTCTGCCAGTAGTTTAGGATTAATTGTCATATAAATATCTTGAACATTTTTAATTTTTAAAACTTCGTGAATATAAATAATATTAAGGATTGCTTGCCATTGACCAATGTGAAAATTAAACTTTCTTAAATCTGAAAAACCACCTTGCGGATCCCAAAACCTGAGCAAATCTTTAGTAATCGGAGTTACTTTATCCAAGAGGCTTCCACTCTCCCATTCAGCTTTTACAATCTCTGTAATTGTTTGAGCGAGTTTTAATGGAATATTTCTTGTTCCAAGATGAGTTGATTGTACCATCTAATTTACCTCGAATTCTTCAAGAAAAGATATGTATGATTCAGAGAGCTGAAATTCTCTTGCACCCTGAACAATTTTCGCTTTATATTCTGTATTAGGTTTTAAATCAGTATCTATTTCATCTTCATTTGCAACAAAAGTAACACAATTCAATAATTTTTCATCAACTAATATTTGAACGTTTTTTTCATGATATCTTTTTTCTATTGATGTCAGTTTTTTAAGAGAATCAGAATCAATATCATATATAACTCCCTCAACAATAGATTTTTCTTTTTCTTGAACGTTGCCTTTTCCTGATTTATCCTTACTTTTCGTATTGAATTTGAACTCAAAATTATTTAAAATTCCTTTTGTTTTATTTTTTATTGAACACCCTCTATCTATCATTTGTTTTTCAAGCATATTGCTCCCATAGGCAAAATAAAGAACCATTTTATTTAATCTCCTGAACAACAACACTTTCAAAGCCAAAAACATCAACCGCTTTAACGCAAACTTTTCTTTTTCCTTTTGTTTTTGGAACTTCCAATTTTGCTTTTTTGATTACCCTGAATTGATCATTATCATTGTCAATATTTTGGCGATAATCTTGCCATTTACTTCTAAATGTTTCTCCATCATAATCTGGGTCAATACTCCAATATTCAATTAACGCAAGAGGGTCATCCCCCATAACTTTCTCTAATTTTTCTTTATTTTTTTGGTCTAATGGCAACGCATCGGGAGAAAGCAATGTATAATTATCTAACTCAACTTCAATTTCGTCTGTTTCCTTTTCTTGTTTTACTATAATTGGTTTGATCGTTAAGTATTGCAATGATGAAAACTTTATTTTTCCTGTTTTGATTAGTTTTTCGTAACTTGCTTTTGTTTTTAATTGATCTAATAAATCAGGAGGAATAACTAAAACTTCCAATTTGTCATCTTTGATATTTTCTAAAACTTTTCCAATATCTGTGACGAAATTCCAACCAAGAACAACAACTTTATCCCAGCCACCCATAAAAGAAGCCCTTAATTCCTGTGCTTTCTTTAAGGTGTTGTATCCTGTCATTTTTGAAGGAGAATCAACAAAAACAAGAGTTTTCGTTGCTTTATTGTATCCTAAATTGTTTGGAACTCCTTCTTGAAGTGGGAAAGGCAATGCTCCATAAAGATTAATGATAACATGAGATAAATCTCCAATTGTTCTAAATGCAGATTTTTCAAATTGTTCTTTTTGATAATCTCCAATTGATTGATATAAGAAGGGTTTTGCATCTTGGTCAATTAACCTTTTTCTCATAACCATACAAGCAGGTTTGCCTAACTCTGTCACAATCCACTTTCTATTAGTTTTCTCTGCAACTGCACAGGTAGTCCCTGAACCAGCAAAAAAATCTGCAACTAATCCACCCTCCGGGCAAGATGCGCTAATAATTCTTCCTAAAAGTTGTTCAGGTTTTTGAGTATCAAAATTTAGTCCTTCATTTGACCGTGATGAGATTGCCATAAAATCAAACCATAAATCTTGAACTTGTTTTCCCTCTATGTCTTCTGGAAACTGCTTATACCTGGGTGTTCCGTTCGATGTAAAATATATTATTCCAGAGTTCAAAGCTTTGTTGATATTTTCCTGTGACCATCTCCAGTGCGTACCGGGTGGCGCAGCCAATAGTTTATCACCAAAATATTTTGGTTCTCCTTGTCCAGCTGCGTTCATCGAAACTGACTTGTATCTTCTTCCTGTTTTCTCATCTATACTAGAGTATTCTTCAACAGTTTCTTCATCGGTTCTGGGGATAAATACACTTTTAAAATAGTAATCTTTATTTTTTACATAAAATAATAGATTGTCATGTATACATCCAAATTTATCACCGTCATTGTGGCTATATGCTCTTCTCCAAATAATCTCATTTCTAAAATTATCCTTCCCAAAAATTTCATCCATTATAACTTTAACATAATGTCCAACATGCCAATCAATATGAACATAAATTGAGCCTTGTTCAGATAATAATTCTCTCATCAAAATTAATCTTGGAACCATCATTTCCAAATAAGAAACAGTTCCATTTTTCCAAGTATCTGAATAAGCGTGTTGTTCAATTACTGTTGGCATTGCTTCAATATCTGTTGAAGGAAGATGAATTTTCGTTCTGTAATCTGCTTTAGAGTCAAAAGGGGGGTCAATATAGGTTAAATCAATCTTTCCTCTCATTGAGGGCATTCCTGTTTGAGGATCTCCTGCTAAAAGTGCCTGCATTGCAAGAAGATTATCACCATAAATTAACCTATTTAACAATTCTTTTTTAACATCATCACTAACAGATTGTCCCATAAATGAAAAAAGTCCACCTTTTGCTTTTGTCGGAAGGACTAACTCGTTTGTTTGTAAAGTAATCTTGTTTTTCTTAGAAAGATTATCTAAAATTCTTTCAGCTTCCTTTTTTCCTCTTTCTATGATTTTAGGTAATTCTGTAATGAGTGATTTTGTTTCTGCCATTTTAATATACCCTTTTTATTTGGTAATTGAAGTTTTTATGAAACCAACCTTCTTTCTCATTTGATTATTCACTTAGTAAAAAAAGGTTTGTTTTTAGTCCTGAAATTTTAATATCAAAAAATCCTACGATTCGCGTAAATAGTTACCAATATCTCATATACATTAAATGGGAAGATGTTTCTCTATTTTTAAGAGTTATTCCTAAAAAAAATATTGCTGAATTAGGGATTAAAAATCAGTTAATTGACGTTGATTTCCTTTGATAATGTCAATAATATCCTCTACTGTACCTGCATCACTAGCTTCTATTTTTGGTTTTATATTTCGAATCGCATCCATCCATTTAGAACCACTTGATGTTTCTCTGCAAGTAAATATTAAATGATAATAATAAGGGCTGCCTGATTTAATTTCGATGGGTACAAAAATTGGTCGATTTTTCATTAATTGACTTTGATATAATTTTAAAGTCTCTTTATAATTAGCAGAAGAATAAGCTTTCCACTGTTCTGTCCCAAAAAACGAAGTTAAATAATCAGCATTTTGATCATTAATAACCCTAGCTAATTGATGAGTTTGGTAATTAATTATTGTATCTCCGAAAAAGTTAGAAATCCTCTTAATCAAATCAAAGGGAACCTCTTTAAAACCTTCATAATCTATCAAGCATAAATTCAAAACATTCTCCTTTTTACGAAGCTTACCATTCATATATTCGATAGCAGCTTCTCCAGCCATGTTGGCATTTGGATAAATTTTATCGACAATCTTCTCAAAGTCTAACTTTTGCTCTTGCATTACTATCCTTAATCTCTTTTCCAAAGCTTCTCTTGCAAGTTCATCCCTTTCTGCGAGAAACATTTTGCTAAATGGTTGCCTTGCAAAATAGATTGCAGCCAATGGAGAACCAATAATTTTAAATTCTCCTCTCACATCTACAATTCCTGAACCAGATAATAAATCAATATAAATCATATTTTTAGTATGTCTTGAAGCAATACCTGTAAATATCGAATAATAATATGATAATAGGACAGTTTTTAATGGCGACCACATCCCTACTTCATAGCATTTATTATGACAGGAAATTATATTTTTTTTTGGTTGTAGATATTCAATTCTATCTTTAAGCCATTCAAAATCATTTTTATGATCTCGACTTACCATATAAAATACACATCCAATTTACCAATAACATTAATTTACATATAATAAATGTATGCAAGTATTTCAAGAGAAACTAAATACAATAAATTACTACAAGCATTATTATTATGGAAGTTTGGTGAAATTAATAATGGGAAATATGTATCCTTGGACGTCTGGAAACAGCGGAAAAACCATTAATCCTCTTGGAGGAGAATGTCCTCATAAATGTAAATATTGCTATGTTCCACATATGGTACAAAAATTTCATAGCATTAAAGAGAAGTATTCAGGTAAAATAAGATTGGAAAATAAAGTACTAAAGAAAAAGATTGGTGGAAAAGGTGGCACAATATTTATTTGTTCGATGAATGATCTTTTCGCTTCCGAAGTACCTAATGAATTTATAATTGAAATTCTAAAATGGACAAATTCAGAACCTGGGAATAGTTACTTATTTCAATCCAAGAATCCAAAAAGAATGAAGGAATACATTTCATTCTTTCCCCCCAAATATATATTAGGTACAACGATAGAAAGTAATATCGATTATAAAATATCAAGTGCTCCACCCCCATTTGAAAGGTATCAAGGAATAAAAATTTTATCCGAACTTAAACTACCTATTATGGTTTCAATCGAACCAGTTTTAAAATTCGATTTAAAAATATTAACAAATTGGATTGAAGATATTGATCCTGCCTTTGTTTCTATTGGTGCAGATAGTAAAAATATTAATGAAAATATCCCTGAACCGACTTCAAATGAAGTAAAAGAATTGGTATTATCTCTAAGAAAAATTACAGAAGTAAGAATTAAAAAAAATCTTACTCGACTATGCCCAATCTTTGACTAAACACCTATTTTTGTATGAGATTAAATCTTGATATGAGATTTTTATCTTTATCAAACAGCGCATGGTACTCCTGCTACTGGGCGCGTGTTGCCAGAAAATGATAGAACCGCCGCCGTAATAGAGCATAGCCAGTCTGCGGTAAGCGGACTTTATATCTTCTTGGGAAGCTTTTTTATTGACTTCTAATATTTGGTAATATGTTTTTTTAACCATGTTTTTTGATTGAAACAATGTATGTATTTTATTTCTCTATTTCGTGGATAAGGTATATATGCAATCGTTCGTTAATATACTAACAATTATGCAAGGAATATATAAAGGCTATCCAGTAATGCTCCATGATAAGGCTTGGACTGTAATCCTTACTTTATCGGAGGATAATACGGGCATAGCTCATTTTGACAGAGCCATAGAAATCATTGAAAATTCTGGACAGGCATGGAATAACGTTAGACCAGTTGCCAGAGTTTAAAGATTAAGAAGTAGTGGAATAGGTCTCGCTTCAAAATTAGTCATTAGGTATAAATATGAACCTGCGAAAGATGTTTTTTTTAGTTGGCTATAAGATATGTTTTTAAGGAAGCTGGATTATGGGATTATGAAAGATTCAGGGGGAGAAATAAAAAATATGACAAAAAAACCAAGAAATCCTAAAGAAGATAAAAAATTGAAAACAAAGAGTATGACAATACTTGAAAAAATTGTGACAAAACTTAAAGGATATACTAAAACAGGAAAATCAAAACCAACAACATTAGGAGAAGTAAAAATAAATAAGAATGGGGGAATAAAAATTAAAAATGTAAAATAAGCAACTCGTTTTATTTTATGACAGGAAGGATTGTAGGGATGCGTTTGAAAATAAAAAATATACTGTCTGAGCAGTCTATTTCGGTTTAAAATAGAAAATACGAGAGGTATATCCATTTCATGTTTGAAACCACTGAAGTAAGAGTTAAAACTATCGTGGAGTTATAATGAATATCAGTAACATTATGGGTGATTATATCGGGGCAGTTTTCTGGTCTTTGATAATATCTTCACTAATAATTTCTGTAATGGGGGTTCAAAAAAGGAAGCATATATGGCTAATAATCGGTGCAATCCTTGCAGTACCTCTTTCCTTATACCTCAGCATGACACCACTTTTAAGATATATCGGGCTTCTTCTTCCATTATTTCAATTGGGGGCTTCCATAGCTATACAAAAAAAGATTGTATGGTTAAGCTGGGTGTTAATATTGCCAATTGTTGGAATTACATGCTGGTTAGCGATAGCTGTACTCACGCAATGAGATAATAAAATATTCTTTTTACTGCACATTCAACAAGAAACCATAGCTTACACCGCCTTTTTCTTTCCATCTTGGATAGACCTCAAGTACGAAAAGCCCTGGTTTAAGTGATAAATTAATATCCGACTCACTTTCAGGGGTCAGACTGGAGTAATTACCTTCCTGCATATTCTCTCCCTTTACCTGCCACATGAAAGAACCATTCAAACTGGATTTGATTTTATCATCATCCGTAACTCGGATGACATTGATTTGCAACTCCTGTGGAGGCTCCTTAAAGGGTAGGCTAAGATGTACTGTAAATGGCGAACTGGCAGACAGCGGTTCATCTGATGTCGGGATACCTTCATAATCGGCGCAAACTGAACTAAATACTCCATTCCAGCAATATGAGCCGATTCCAGAAATTTGTTCTATCCCATTTAATTTTAAGAACGCAGGTGGCGGCTTTATTATTTCCTCTTGTTTCTTTATGAATGAGTGGAAATTTATGATTACCAAGATTAAAACCGCTAATAACAGTCCCAATAATGCAAATTTTATTTTTTTATTCATCTTGATTTTTCCTTGTTCATCTTGATTATTAGCTTCTTGATAACCAGGGTCATTTTTATACCTCTGAATTTATCGCAGTAACAGTCGGTTTGTAGAACCCATGTGCAACTAAGGTCTTCCTGTTTTTCTTTTCCCAATAAGCAATCTGTAAATACCCGCCCCATGATGTAAATGCAAAGCCAGAAATGAATGCATAAGTTGCTCCCAAACCATAAATGGATGCCGAATAGCCAATTGCCACGATGGTTAGGATGATTAAGATACAAACTGCAAGCATTTGTTTTGTTGAAGTCTTAATAGGTTTTTCACTACCTGCTATCCTGTTCAATGAATTCAATCCTTGAGACCATGAAAGGACGTTGAAGACAATCCCTGTAAAAAGCCCGAATAGAAAAACAGTCATGTTGTTTATTCCGTACGAAATAAACCAGAAAATTGCAAGAAGAGTACCACCAATTATTCCCGTTAAAATCCTGTTGTGCTGCTTGTTCCACCATTCTATTGTAATTTGAGCAGTGCGTATTTTAGCTTTTATCATTATTCATCATCCTCTTATGTTGCCTCTGATGATGAACAGGTTCAGGTTCATCGTTACAAACACATAAATGAACAGGACTTTGACACCGAACACAAAACCGTCTGCGGTCAATCTTTTCCCATGTCATAATTACGTTTCCTCTGCGGTACTCCTTATCCTGCTGGAATTTTATATTTTCATTACATAATGTTAAGATACTATTTAGTTTTGCACACATAACCTGATGCGGCATTAATTATCAAGGGTTTGGATGGGCAATAATCCAAATTTTATCACCCAAGCACTTCCGATTTCCCATTTTTGACTCCATATCTCCCATTTTTCTCGAAATGTATCTCGGTCGGGTTTTGTTAGATGCAAGCTATTTACCCAACACCTACCCAACAGTTTCCAAACTGTTCCCCCCGGAAGAACGACGGGAATTTGTGGAAGTAAAGACCCAATATTTGAAAGAGATTATATCCAAGGATTTCAATTCATTTAGCAGTGCCCGAAAAGTAATACCCGATAATAAAACCACGGAGAGAAGGCTTTAATTACAATCGAAACAAAGGACTGATAAAGGCAATTATGGAATACGAACCTTTTAAAATAGTTGAAACGATTAAATCGAATACGCAGCAACCATGACATTTGATCTTAACAAACGAGAATATGGCGAATGGTTCGCACCATTTGAACAGGAGCTTATATTTCTTAAACAAGAAGCTCATATCGGATGGGTAGAAATCACCAGTGACAACACATTTAAGTTGAAGTTCTCCCCGTTTTTTGGAGAGTACCGGAAGTATGAATATATCGTACCAGACCCCAAAAAAATGCCTCCGCAGAACAAATGTATTGAAGTAAAACCCTTCAAAATAATCAATGATCCGATCTTTAATAATAAAAGTCTGTATGGCAAGTATCAAAATTACTGTATCATTGACGGATTTAACGATTATAAAATCAGACTGCCAAAACTGAATATCGGGTATAAAGATTTTCTATACCACTGCTCTTCAAGTTGGCTGAATGCAGAAGAAGATAATCTGGATACAATGTTGGCACTGCAAATGGTTTCTTGTCCTTCATCTTTCTATGGGGTCGGAGGGATCGGGGCTGCGGCAGCCAAAATCTCAAAGGGTAAACTATCAACAGCAATAAATCCTGAATTAAATAGTACCTATAAGACCATAGTAGCCGAAAATTTTCAGACAATGAACGATAAATATATGTTCAATATGGCAAAAACATCTACGGACAGGAAACAGATAAACCACATACGTCAGGTCAATTTACCAGAGGTGAATTATTGTTGTCCTTGTGTAACAATGGATGAAGCGCAAAAGGTGACTGAAACAATACCAATACAAATTCCCATGCTGGTGAAAGGTGCGACATACCTGAACGCCAGCAAGCTCGCTGAACCGTATTTTGTGCTTCAATACCAACTGACAGCTTTGATGCACACTCCAACGTTCGGGGACAGTAATTCAGCGCTTAAAGAGATTGAAAATAACATCAAGCTAATGTCATCGTGTGATCTTCCATTTAACTTTGATGCGAACACTGTCAATAAACTGGCATTGGCTTTTAATCGACTTTACTTAAAAGAAGATAATAGCGACGTAAAAATAAATGAGGCGATTAAAACCTTCTTTACCTATGCGAAGGACTGGAAACCGTATATTAAAGAAAGTGCAGCAACCACGAAATTTCGGGCTACATATAGCCCAACTGATATGCTTATCAATTTTTCCAATGACCATCAAACGTTTTTAGTTGAACTGCAAAAACTACACGATGAAACAACCGAAAAGTGGGTAGCGTGGGACGAATTGAAAACTAAATTCGCTGAGAAAAAATGGCATATCCTTGAAGAGATCGCCACAGAACTTAACAATTTGGGCTTTATTATTCATCAGCATAATTTTTCACAAATCAGGAAAGTGGATATACTCTAATCCCTCTTTTCCTTTAGGTTTCCCCTGCCGCAGCAGGCGCACACTCCCACACCTGCAGGCGCGCTGTTCCTGAATGGGAAGATGCATAATGCATGAAGATGACTCATAATTCAATCATTTCAGCGACTCTGTTCCCTCGAAACCGCATTGCATTAACCCTGCATTCCCCACTGTATTGCAATTTATCATTTGAACGTTTTGTGACGTTCAGGTCTTCGAATGCTCTTGTTCAGATTTTCTTTATAAGCTCTCTCCCGAATGCATATAGGTCACGTGGATGCCTTGAAGTGATAAGATTTCCGTTCACAACAACTTCCTTATCTTCATACAGGCCACCGGCACATTTCAGGTCATCCCTGATACCTATGTAACAGGTTGCTTTCCTTCCTCCCATCACTCCTGCTGAAATAAGTGTCTGGACGCCGTGACATATCGCTCCCACAGGTTTATTCTCACTGAAAAAATATCGTGCGATCTCAAGGGCTTTTTCTTCAAGTCTGACCTTCTCAGGGGCTTTTCCACCGGGAAGTACCAGCATTTCAAATTCTTCGGGATCCACTTCGTCAAATGTCATATCTACATCTATTGAATAACCATATTCCCCTGTAATTATTCCTTTTTTCATGGACGCAACCTTCACGATAACGCCTTCTTCTTTTAACCTGTTAAGCGGATAAAAAAGCTCCTGGTCTTCAAAATTATCCGCGCTTAATATGAGTGCCTTCAATGCAATTCCTCCCATGATATGATATCTACCTCCCATGAGATTAATCCTTTTACGGGTAGATTTGTCCGTTAATGTTAATGGAAGCAATATCCTTAAAAAGTATATAATTATGTCCAATGTTCACTTGATTTGCTTTGCAATCTCTATAATTACTTATACCTTTATTTCTTTCGGATTTGAAGAACAATTAACCCTATGAACGTTGTCATCGAACCTAAAACAATAGTCATTATATAAGGAGATGACCATGATCCGCTTGTAAGAAGCCAAATAATGCCTTCTCCATTCCAAACAGGAATGGTAAAACCAATCACAAAAGCTCCTATATATCCAATAATTGTTCCTACAATACTGCGTTTTTTATCTTTTGTGATGGTGTATAGAACAACAAAAGATATGATAATAGGTATCAATAATAAAAATAGTGGTATATATAAATATTCTAATCCTGCATAGATATTTTCATCAGCAGGATAAGGATAGGAAGGAGTAAAATTATCATAATTAATTGGGTTTTCTGGAGTTGGCATTGGAATTGCTATTGGGTCATCCATTTATATCACTCCTACCGCCATAATCATAAAGGTTTAACATTTTATTAGTAATTAAATATATTGGTGTCTTATTGCTACCTCGTTATTTTTCACTTAAAATTAGAAGGGATTATATCAGAACAGGATGTATTTTGAAAGATGCCAAAAGCCTTAGACCAGTCCCCTGATTTTGAAGATATAATAAGAAGTGAAATGGGAATCGCCAAAATTCCAGGGTTGCTAAAGATAGGACTGGTTTTATTGCTCCTCATCCTGCTGTCTCAAGTATATCTGTTTTTTAATTCGGCAGAGTATCCAACTACAGAGGTTTCGATTGATATTTTGTCAGGTGATGGAAATATAACAGTGTTTATCCCAGTTCTGCTGGAGAATGGAACTGTAATGAGGCTGTATGAAAAACCAACAATTTTGGGCACTGCGACAACTGAATTAATAAATACTGACTATGGTAAAGTTTTTAAAATAAGCGGGTCGGGTTCAATCCTAATAAATTTGAAACAGACTGGGACAGTGATGGCAACAAGTGAGGAAGAGGATGAAAAGTTCGTTAATGGATTCACGTTAAGCACAAGTAATGCCACAAATTATTTTAAAAACAGCGGTAGTCATGTAGCTGCCTGGGTCTATTCAGAAGAAGACGGCACAAATTTAAAATTGTCTATCATAAGGGATAACGGATGGGGAAAACAGATACTAATAAAAACAGAACAAAATGTCAAGCGGGGATGGCAAGAGGTAGGTCTTGCTATTTCGAATCTGTGGTATGACTGAGATACATAATATTCATAGTCTGATAGTACTGAATAAGCCTCTGCGATTCCTTTAAACATTTCTTCGGCTTCTGGTAACTTGTTTTTGTCGGGATGATATAGCATAACCAGTCTGCGGTAAGCGGACTTTATATTCTCCGGGGATGCTTTCTTATCGACTTCTAATATTTCGTAATATGTTTTTTTAACCATGGGCTATTGATATTGCTTTGCTTCGGTTTCGTGTCTATGTCCTTTAACTTTACGATTAGTGGATTTTACTTAACGATTACTTAACGATTAGACTTTACACTTTAAGGTGGTAACGGGTGGAAAGGCCAGCTCAAAATTTTTCAGCCAATCCCATTTCGATCAGTTTTCTAAAGTCACCTGCTATAATAGGACCGGTGACATCAAATTCCATTTCACATTGCCGGGTGGTAAGTTCTTTACCGACGACTAGCCATTGCATCATCTTCCGCTGCCTTTCGTTCAATTGAGATTCCAGTGCCGGAGTTACCCGCATCAACTGCTCTGGCACATGAAGGCGCTCGATGTTAGCGCCGAGTCCCGGATAAGTAACCTGGAAATTTTGAGCACCAGAGGATTTCCCCCCATCTTTAAGTGCCAACAACAACCTTTGAACCAGATCATCAGACTGAGTCGGCAACTGGGTCGGCAACTGGACACCTGCTTGGTTCCTAACTCGTTCAGTCTTCTGTGGCAGATAGAGCATGTATTTTGATGGCCTCTATGTCATAAAACCGGCGCTAATTCTTCCAAAACATCACATTCTTTGTGATGATTTCTGCTGTTCTGTGGTTAATTGCGCTTTGCCTTTAGCCGTCAGTCGATATTTCTGGGTCGGACTTTTGGGTGAATCAGGTTGCGTCATCTCAACAAATCCTGCCTGAATGGCTGGTTGCAGATAATCGTAAAGAAATGTGGGGCGGTGGTTCAAGCCCGCACATTTCATCGCCTCACGTCCCCCTGGTGGTCCTTGTTGCAAGCAGGATAGCAAAAGTCTTACTTGTTCGCTTACTTGTTCGCATAGTTCCTCATTTATATCGGATGTCCCCATTATGACCCCTTCGTGGCCCCATTGGCCCAATTATGGCCCTTTAGGACATAAGCTGTCCCCATCCCTTTTGTTGGCTGTCCTTTCGTTTACCTGCTTATTATTATACATGGGATAACTTCACCACTACTTAAAAGTGTATCAACATTATTGTTGAATTTATGAGGGTATAGGCGTGTATTACAACAGGTACTTTGTTGGTTTATGAATCCTGCGATAAATAGTTCAAATTGATATTTTTCTTGCTTTAGCCAGTTCAAGTTTTCTGAAATAATGCATATATGTACTGTCTTGGCACACCAGATGGCATGTAATAT
>Ga0265296_1000383_pt1 | contig 71828 bp, 61 predicted proteins | sample MunlanPumphouse1_FD_189073 | JGI IMG/M metagenome (GOLD analysis project Ga0265296, IMG submission 189073) | Groundwater microbial communities from a municipal landfill in Southern Ontario, Canada - Pumphouse #1 | ecosystem: Environmental > Aquatic > Deep subsurface > Groundwater | place...
TACCGCTAGAACCCTCGGATTTTTGACTCCCGCTATAATTCTTCAAGCTCTAACCCAAATTCTTATCCGGGCTTTTTATGCTCTTCACAACACCAAAACTCCACTCAAAATTTCCTTCATTTCTCTTGTAATTAATATTCTTTCCAGCTATTTCTTTGTTCATTACACAAACCTAGGTATTGTTGGCCTAGCTGTCAGTGCCACTATCGGTAATATCATCCAAAGTTTTGGGTTATTTTACCTTTTTATCCACACCGTTGATGGTTTTAACTACAAAATCTTTTTTCCCAAAGTTATAAAAATTATTTTCAATTCTGTTTTTATGGCTTTAACCACCTATGGTACTTTAAAAATACTCGATCTCTTCATTCTCGACACCGCCAAAACTGTCTCAGTTTTAATCCTTTTCATTATTTCTCTGGTTGTTGGTTTTGTTAGTTATTATCTTTTTTCTCGTCTCTTTACTCCGGAAGAACTGAAACCTTATCACCACCTTTTTCAAAAATACGTCAGCCGGTTGTTTATTTCCCCAAAGTAGTTATATACTGTTTATATGCCTGCCAAAAAGGAAGCCTCACTATTGCCGGATGAGGAAAATCTAACTACGCCTGGTGGCCGGGTTATCGTTTGGTTAACCACGGTTGGGCGAATCGTTATTGTTTTTACTGAACTTATTGTTATTGGCGCCTTCCTCTCTCGTTTTTGGTTGGACCGCAGAAACTCTGATCTTTCCGAAGTCCTTCGACAACAAAAGGCCATTGTTGAAAGCACTGGCAGTTTTCAAAAGGAGTTCTCCTTCCTTCAGAAAAGACTAAAAACAATCAAGGCTTACTATGCCGACAAACCGCTTTACGCTCAAAAGATTACCTCCCTCTCTCAAAGTACTCCACCGGAAATTGTCTATGACAACCTCACTATTGTTCAAGATCCCGCGAGCCGAAAAATTACTGCCTCCTTGTCCACCTCTGTTCTTAAAGAAGAATTAATTATCGACTTTATTAATAATCTTATCCTTAATCCCGATGTCGAAGCTGTTCAGGTTAACGACATAACCAAAAAACCCAAAGACAACAAATATTCCTTAGATATTTTAGTTATTTTTAAAGACCAAAAAACATGACCGGTTCCACCTTTACCAATACTAACCAACTGCTAATCAATTATCTTCATCGTCAGCGTGACAACCAAAAATTCTCCAAATCAATTGAACTAGTAGCCACACTTTTCCTTATCATTTTTTTTGTCTTTGTTGCTATCCGCCCGACCTTTCTCACCATCTCTTCTCTTGTTGGTGAAATTAAAGCCAAAGACCAATTAGTTAAAAAAATGAAAACCAAGATCAACAACATTATTCAGGCTCAGGAAAATTTTTCTCAAGTTCAGCCAAAATATGAGCTTATTGAAGCTTCTCTGCCCACTCGTTACCGCTTTTTTTACGCTGCCACTCAAATTCAAAAAAATACCAATCGTTCCGGAGCTAGTGGTACTGACGAGTTAGCTTTTAATCTAAAATCTGATAGCCAAACTCCGACAAGTCTCATTTCCGATTCTAACCTTACCTATTTTTCCACTGGTTTAAATGTTAATGGTCAACTTAGTTCGGTCGCTGATTTCGTTACGAAATTACTTGGTAATCGGCGTGTTTTGAGTATTGAATCAATTACTCTGGGAACCAAGAACAAATCTTCAAGTGCCGACGCCCAACCCGTTGATGGTAGCAACCTCAATCTCAATTTGGAAACCAAGCTTTATTATTGGCAACCTTCCTATGAACAAAAATAAATTTTCAGGCTATTTTGTTTTTATATCCTTAATGACCTTGATTGCCGTCTTTTTTGTTTTAGTCCAAAAAAGTTATAGCAATCTGGTTAAGCCTACCGCCGAGATGGAAACAAGTGTCTTGGCCGAACCTTTCGACCCCAACCTTGATTTAGAAGTTATCACTGAAATCGAGCAACACGAAGAACTTTCTCTGGACGAAACGCCGTTAATTCTGCCTACCAATTCTCCCGTTCCGACTCCTAAGTAATGAGGCATGAAAAAAGAATTCCCACCATCCTGGGTCTTGTTCTTCTGGGAGCCACTATTTTTCTTGGTGTCAAGCTAAGTGGTAGCCAAGTCTCAAACCGTTCTCAGGCCAGTGGTGACTGCCATCCTGTCGGTGTTCAGATCACCAACTTAACCGACACTGCCTTCACTATTTCTTTTACTACCACTGGTGAGTGTCTTATGGCGATTAAAATCAAAGATCAACTATTACCTGAATCTTCGACCTCTCGCCTCCATTATTTTGACGTTCAAAAACTTACTCCTAATACTTCCTATCCTTTTGTCTTAATTAACGAAAACAAAGATTATTCCGATCCAAGTTATCAGGCTAAAACACTCTCCTCACCATCCGGTAATCCACCCGAATCTGATCTTGCCTGGGGTAAGGTTCTAATTGCCGACAACCAGCCGGCCACCGCTGGTATTATTTACTTAAACCTTCCTGGAGCTCTTCCTTTATCTTCTTTGGTTATTCCCACTGGCAATTGGAATATTTCCCTATCAGCCTGTTTTAATCTCGACAAAACTGATAGGTTTATTCCTCCTTTGGACGTCGAAGAAGAAATTGTCTTTGTTTCTCCCGATCTTTCCACTACCCAAGTTTTTAATAACACCTCTAAAAACAATCCGGCTCCGGACATTTATGTCGGGAAAAATATTTTAACTGCTTCTTCCGTCAGTCAGCCTCAAATTCCTCTAATTACTTCATTTACTCCTCCGTCTTTACCCTTTCAATTTGATATTTACAATCCTAAAGATTCAGAAACTGTTTCGTCTGCTAAACCCCAATTTTTCGGCGTCGGTCCTGCTGGTTCTACAATCGAGATTAAGGTCGAGTCTCCGATTACTCAAACCGGAGAAATATCCACTCAAAGCGATGGATCATGGAACTGGTCTCCTCCTCAAGACCTATCCCCCGGGGAACATACCATCACTGTTACTACCAAACATCCCCAAACCGGTGTTCTTGAAACTATTAGTCGTCGCTTCACTGTTCTAGCTCAAGATAATTCACTGGCTTTTAGCTCATCACCTTCGGCCACCTTAATCACTCCAACCAAGCCGGTTAGTTTTGTCTCTCCAACTCGTCAACCGACTCCTCTTCCTACCGTCAAAGCCATCCCGACTATCCGTACTTACAAGCCGAGTACTAGTTCCGGAAGTCCAGTTTCTGGAATAGTCTATCCTACTCTGATTCCAATTGGGTTAGCTTTCCTTTCGCTTGCGTTTTCGGCCTATTTCGTGCACAATAAATCAACAAAGAAATAAAATGAAAAGATTGTACTTGATCCTGTCCCTCGTTTTTTTGGGGTTATCCATTATCGGTGGAGTTTTTCTAGTCAAACAAAGCCAAGACTTACGTCGTAAAGCCACCGTTTGTCCATGGTATGCTCCAAGACACCAATGTCCAACGGACTGGAATTTTGATACTGGTGATTGTAGTACTCAGTACCCGGATAATTGTTGTTGCACCGAACATGCACCGCCACCTCCTGTTGAACCTGGAGTTTGCACTATCAACTATAGTGGTACATGTTTTACTGTCACCAATTGTGCCGGAGAAGATATTCAGGCTTTTACTAAAGGTTATTCCGGGACAACCGATACTTCTGATCAAGGTATCTGTATGACTGCCGATAACCCGGGTTCAATAGAACATGTTCCCGATGATGGAAGCCATCAATACTGTGCCAATCCGGCTCCCTGTCAATGTCGGCAAATAGACCATCATTTCGGTGGCGCCGGAGTCAGTGGTCCCGGTGGAGTCTGTGCCTGTAAAGCTTGCCCAGTTGCTACCTCTACTCCTATTCCTACGGGTACTCAAACTCCGACAGCCACCAGAACTCCTACCGCCACTAGAACTTCTACTCCCACTCTTACTCCTGGCGCTAGAAACACTCCCACAGGCACTCAAACTCCGACAGCCACCCGAACTCCGACAGCCACCCGAACTCCCACGCCTACTCTTACTCTTACTCCTACCGACGGCCCAACTCCAACCCCAACGAACACTCCCACCGTCACTCCTACTCTGACTCCAGCCGATACTCCGGTTCCTGGACAGCCAACTCCAACCCCTCAGCTCAGTTGTAACTCATCTTGTGGTGATGGAGTTGCCGGTCAGTGTTCAGGTGACCACACTTGCTACAAAAACAAATGTGTTTTGGATCAATGTCTGGAAAGTGGAACTATCTGCGATGGCATAAAATGTAATACAATTAATCCCACCAATACTCCCAATCCGACCAATACTCCGGCCTACATTGCAAAGGAACCTGTTCCTACCAGAATTGTTTTGCCCCAAGCCGGGATTGATTTTCCTTCTCATGGCTTAACCATTATCGGCACCATCATCACTTTGCTTGGATTTTTGATATTATTGTAGACTGATGATCGAAAACGAAAGCCACAAAACAAATCTGTTTGCTCTTTTTGAAGAATTGCGGCCTGTCCAGTGGATCAAAAATCTTAATCTTTTCGCGTCAGCCATTCTCAATGGTCAACTTTTCAACCCAGAAATATTTTACCAAAGCTTACTTGGTTTTATTACTTTCTGTTGTCTTTCCTCGTCTTCGTATATTCTTAACGACATTGTCGACCTTGCCAAAGACCGTCTTCATCCCTTCAAAAAAAATCGCCCTCTTGCCCGTGGTGATGTTGCCGTTTCGGTTGCCGCTACCACCAGTTTTGCTCTTTTCTTAGTTGGCCTTTCCTTGGCTCTTTTAATTAATCCCAGTTTTTTCTTTATTTCTTTACTTTTTATTCTTCTTCAATACCTCTATTCCTTTTTTCTTAAACGAAAAGCAGTTTTGGACATTATCGGCATTGCTTTCTTTTTTATTCTTCGGGCTTTTGCCGGCGAAATTGCTACCGGTTATCATCTGCCGATTTGGATTATGTTAACTGTAATTTTTCTTTCTCTCTTTTTAGCTAGCGGTAAACGTCGTAGCGAATTGGTCAACCAGGGAACTAAAACCCGATCTGCTCTTCGGGGTTATAGCAAAAGTCTTTTAAGTTTTTATACCACCATGTTTGCCGTCTGTACCTTAGTGACGTACTCCATGTTTACTTTCTTTGAGGAACCACTTAAGTTTGGCGGTTCAATTCATCAATTTCTACTGCAAAATTTTCCATCAGCTTTAGACCGCAAATGGTATATGATCACTATTTTCCCGGTAATTTTTGGAATTATGCGCTATGGCCAGATAATTTTTGAAATGCAGGAAGGGGAACGTCCCGAACAGGTAATTGCTACCGATATCCCGCTTCTTTTTTCAGTTTTTTTCTGGGGGATAATGATCATTGGTATTACCTATGTCCTCTAGGGCAAAAAGTCGTCTGCTTGCCTTGCTTCTGATTTTACTCACGGTTACTACTCGTTTTATCAAGCTTGATTGGGGCAACGGTTTTCTTTTTCATCCCGATGAAAATAATATGGCCATAGCTATTTCCCGTTTTTCCTCCAACAACCTCAACCCTCACTTTTTTGCTTACGGTCAATTTCCTTTGTACCTTGTCTATTTTTCTCTCGTTCTTTTCCGTTTCTCAAACAACCTTTTTACCTCAATTCTGATGCTAAGATGCTGGTCAGCCATTTTTTCCTGTTTCACTGTTTTAGTTTTTTATCTTATTTCCAAATTTTTATTTAAAAAAAAACTTACCCGACTCATTTTTATTTTATTTCTGATTTTTAATCCCGGGTTAATTCAGTTATCCCATTTTGGTACCACCGAAAGTCTTCTTCTTTTTGTTTTTACCCTGAACATTTTTCTTTCAATTAAGTTTTTGAAAAATCCCAAATTAAAATACCTTCTTTTTTCTTCTCTTTTTACCGGCATTGGTTTTGCCACCAAAATCACTTCCGTCTTTTTTACTATCCCTATTTTTTTATCGCTTGCTTTTGTTTACCTAAAACCATTCAAACCACTCCACCTTCTCTTCTACTCTTTTTCTTACCTAGCTGTTTCTTTTTTACTTTTCCTATCCCTGTCTCCCTACAACCTCATCGAATTTCAAAACTTCAAGTCAACCATGCTATACGAAACTGCCGTCGCCACCGGTAGCCAAAAGGTTTTTTACACCTCTCAATTTATTGGCTCTACTCCTTATCTTTTTCAAATAACAAAAATCTTTCCTTATGTTTCCGGATTATCGATATTTATTTTCTCGCTGATCGGTCTTTTTTATCTTAAAAAAATTAATCGCCAAATACTCGTTTTGATATTTCTGCCTTCTCTTGTTTATTTTATTTATTTTGGCCAGTTGTACGCCAAATGGACCCGTTTTATGTCGCCTCTCTTTTTTATATTCCCTCTTCTTGCCGCCGTTTTTATGAGTCGCATTAAATCTCAAAAATTAGTTTTTCTTTTGTCTGTCATTTCCATTTTTCCGGGAATATTTTTTCTCAATCTTTATCTTCATCCCGATATTCGTTTGACCGCTTCTGGGTGGATTAATCAAAATATTCCCGGTAACTCTATCGTTTTATCCGAAGCCGGCAATGTTATCAATCTACCGATTACTGATAATCAGCTACAGGTTATGAATTTTGATTTCTACAATCTTGATAAAAATATAAATCTAATTCAGGACCTACCAACCAAAATTTCTCAAAGCGAATATATTATTATTCCTTCCCGCCGCATTTTTAAAAATCAAAATAACTCCAAATTTCCAGTTTCTCAAAAATATTATCAAAATCTTTTTAACGGCAATCTAGGCTTTTCTGAAATTAAAAAGTTTGAAATCAAATCAGGTATTTTTTTAAATCCGGAAAGTACCGAAGAAACCTTTTCTGTTTTTGACCAGCCCACCATTAGAATTTTCAAAAAAAATACGCCATTATCCGTCGAAGACTATGCAACTCTTCTCAAAATCTAAGTTAATTCTAATTATCATTTTTCTAATTGCTCTGTGTTTTCGTCTCTTTGGTTTAAATTGGGATCAGGGTCAGCACCTTCATCCCGACGAAAGATTTTTAACCATGGTGGCTTCTGATATTAAATTGCCCAAAAATATTTTTGAATATTTCGACACCGCCTCTTCCCCTCTTAATCCTTACAATTACTCAAATTACCAGTTTTTTGTTTACGGTACCTTTCCGCTTTTTCTGACCAAAGTTATTTCCTCTCTTTTTAATCAGGACAATTATCAATTCGTTCACCTCTGGGGTCGGGGATTATCGGCCCTCTTTGATTCCTTCAATGTTTTTCTTTTATTTTTTCTGGCCAGAAAAGTTTTCCCCAAAAAATCAAAGCTCGTTTTTTTACCCTCACTTTTTTATGCTTTTTGTGTTTTGCCCCTTCAGTTATCGCACTTTTTTGCCGTTGACACTTTTCTCACCACTTTTGTTTTAGCCACTTTTACCGCTATGGCATATGGTCTTTTTCCTCTCGCCGCATTTTTCTTTGGGCTTGCTCTTAGCTGTAAAATTTCTACCCTTTATTTTCTTCCGATAATTATTTTTTTTCTTTTCCGGTACTTTTTAAAAACCAAAAACTTATTTCAAATCTTGTCGACAATCTTTATTTGTCTACCCATTACTTTTTTTACTTTTCGTTTTTTTCAGCCATACAACTTTGTCGGTTTTTTCAAATTAAACCCGCAATTTATTGATAATTTTAAAACCCTCAAAACTTTTTCCGATCCCAGCGCTTCGTTTCCGCCGTCCGTTCAATGGTTGTCAAAGATACCTCTACTTTTTTCTTTGCAAAATATCGTCCTTTGGGGACTCGGCTTACCCCTTTCAGTTTTATTTCTTCTGTCTCTTCTAAAAACCAAGTTTTCCAAGTTACCATATTTAATTACTTTTTCAGCCATTTGGATTTTACTGCTTTACTTCTACCAGGGCTCACAATTTGCCCATACAATGCGTTATTTTCTCCCGATTTATCCGTTTTTGTGCCTAACCATTGGCTATTTATCCGCCAAATTAAATTTTAAAATTCTTGCCGTCTTTCTTATTTTTCATATTTTTGGAGCCGTTTGCTTTCTTTCTATCTATTTCCGACCCCATTCCCGGATTCAGGCCTCGACCTGGATTTACCAAAATATTCCCCAATCATCAGTAATTACCAGTGAATACTGGGATGATGCCCTGCCTCTGCCTCTTCCCGGTTACAACTTCATCTATCCTAATGAAACTCTTGCCTTTTATGATCCCGAAAGTCCGTCAAAATGGCAAAAAATTAATCAGTCTCTGGCGTTATCTGACTATCTCATTATGTCCTCCAACCGTCTTTGGGGCTCAATCCCGTTAGCTTCTCAACAATATCCCCAAACCTCCAAATTCTATCAGGATCTATTTTCCGAAAAATTGAATTTTAAAAAAGTTATTGAAATTAATTCCTACCCGGGTCTATTTTTACCTTTTTTTAAAAAATGCTACTACCTTGGTCCTACTAATTATCCCGGCATCAAAAACCTCTGGTTTGCCGTTGATCAAAACTGTTTTTATCCGGGCATTTATTTTCGTGACGACACTGCCGAAGAGGCTTTTACTGTTTACGATCATCCCAAAATCCTTATTTTCCGCCGGATTTAGTTATTTTATATATTAAGTTAACGCTCGACCAAGCATTGTTATTTTTTTCGTTTTTTACATCCATTGCTTTAATTGGCCACAGCACTGCCTTTTTCAGCCAACTTTCTTTAGTCTCATTCTCAAACCGGTTAAAATTTTTTAACCAGCCTTTCTCCACCAAGTTTTTTCCCACCGCATAAAACCAAAAATGAGCAAACGGTAAACAAAAATGCGTCGCCGTCCATTTTTTAACGATTTTAAATCCTGCGTTAATCAATTTTACCGTCATTTCTTCATCAAAATATAATCTGACATGATCCGCCCAAATTCCCGACATCCACCAAATATTTGACGGCAAGTGAGTTTTAACCGCTTTTTCTAAAATCCAATCAACCGGATCCCACAAAAACGGGTAGTTATGATTTGGCACTGTTATTACAGCCGTGCCTCCGGGCTTAAGTACCCGATACATTTCCTCCAATGCCTTTTGGTCATTTGGAATATGTTCCAAAATTTCACTGGCAATTATTCTGTCAAAAAAATTATTTTCAAATGGTAATTTAGTGGCATCAGCTTTTAACAGTTTTAAATTATTATTTTTTTTATCGGCTATTTTTAAATAATTTTCATTTAAATCAATTCCCCAAATTTTAGCTTCTGAATAAAACTTAGCCAAATTGTTGACATAAAATCCTCTTCCGCAACCAATTTCTAAAATTTTTTCATCGCCGTTTAACTCTAAGTTTTCAAATATCAACCCCGCTCGTCTTTTATATGCCGGATCAATTTCTTTTTCTAGCAGTTGTTTAATTTTTACTAGATAGTTTTTCATACTCATTTATTGTTTTTTGGTAATCAAAATCGACTAAATTTTTACTGTTTTTTTGATAATATTTCTTCCCATTTTTCAGTACTTTTACTATTTTTTCAGCCAAATTTTGCCCGTTTCCTTTAGCAAAAAGTTCACCCATACCGGTTTCGGATATCGGTACTCTCATTCCCGGCAAATCGGTCGCCACGCATGGAGTCCCATTTTGCATTGCTTCAATTTGCACCCAGCCAAAAGATTCAAGTCGGTCATCGCTTGGCAAAACCAATAAATCAAGATTTTGATAAAAACCCGACAAATCATCACGATCTATTGTTCCCAAAAAGACAAATTTATCCTTTAATTCAAGTGCATATTTACTTTGTAAATAGTCAAAATATTTTTCCCCGATTACCCTAGTCGGGCCGACCACCAGTATCTCGTATTTACCTTTCAGTTCCCGATCCAAATATTTCGTCGCCTCAATTAAAACCTCAAATCCTTTTTGTTTTGCCACCCTCCCGCAAAACCCAATCGCGTATTGTTTATTCTTACTCAAAACCAGTTTCTTTTTATTTTTTAAAATCGGCTTAATCGGCGGATAAATAGCCACAATTTTAGGTAAAAAATGCTTTAACAAATAAGAATTTTTCGCATAATCAATGGTATACGGACAGATATTATTGGCAAAAAGACAGGCTATGTATTGGCTCAAAAAAACCACACTGTCAGTCAATTTGTTAAAAAATCCCTGCCAAAAGCTCAAATCAGTATGATGCGTCAATATCACTCTTTTTCCCATTACCCGTCCCCAAAATGCCAACCACCCCGATTCAAGTTGGGGCAAATGACAATTTATTATGTCGTTTTTGCCTATTTCTAAAAGCGATATTATGGGAAACCATGGCTGAATTACTCCTTTTCCAATCTTTATCGGCGACCAAAGTCTTTTAATTACCACTCCATTAATGGTTTCCAATCTTGACGATTTTAGGTCATGTCGGCTGGTTAGAATGGTTACCTGATGGCCTTTTTTAACTAGTTCTTCCGCCAATATTTGGACATAAATAGTTATTCCGCTAATATTGGGTAGATAATAAGGAGTACCTATCAACCATTTCATAACTGTATAATTCTATCAGTATGTTCAGTCTAAAAGGAATATTTTTTTGGCAACCCCGCCGTGATTTTCTAAAATTACTTTTATCTTTTAATTTCGGCTCGAAACTACTTCTTATTTTAAATTACCTTATTTGGCCTTTCCTTTTTTTAGTTTGTTTTTTGATTATTAAAAGTTCCGCTAATTATTTTTGGCAAATCTTAACCGCTGTTGTTATTGGAGAAATTATTGAAAGATTTTGTAAAAATAAATTTTTTTGGAAACGGCCACTATACCTTAAAAAAGATCAAACTCCCACGGGATTGGTTAAAAGATGGTATGAAACCGGCTCTTTTCCCTCCGGTCACACCACTAAGGCCACTTATTTTTTTCTGCTGATACTTCAAACGCAGGTTTTTAATCCGGTTTTGTATCTTGTTCTTACTGTTCCCCTACTGCTGTTTAGAGTATTAGCCGGCTTTCATTATCCAATCGACGTTCTCGGTGGTATTATCATCGGTACCTTGCTTTGGTTGGCTACCCACCAATTAATTTTTCCTCTTCTATTAGTCGAAATTATCCGAACTATTTTCAATTTTGTTTTTTTTATTAAATAATTCTATGCTTGCCGATCTTAAATTTATTAGCTTTTGGTGGCTAACGATTTTTCTCTTTAGTCTTCTGGCTCTTCCCCTAGTTTTTACTTTCTTTAAAAATTTTTGGGATCGTGGCTATATCTTTGCCAAAATTGTTTCCCTCGCCCTCCTAACTTATCTGATTTTTGTTCTGGGAGTCCTAAAAATTTTACCCTTCACCCAAGCCTCAATATATTTTTTAGCAATTTTAGCCGTTTTAGCCAACGTCTTTTTTCTTAGAAAAAACAACAACTTTCAAAAACTAAAAACTATTTTTAAAAAACATTATAAAATTTTTCTTTTTGAAGAATTACTTTTCTTCTTAGTTTTAGTTTTTTGGTCGTTTGTTCGCGGATTTGCTCCCGATATTGAAGGCTTGGAAAAATTTATGGATTGGGGCTTCGTTAATTCGGCCCTTCGTACCCGTTTTATGCCCCCAGAGGATATGTGGTTTGCCGGTCAACCCATTAATTATTACTATTTCGGTCATTTAATTTTTGCCCTTCTCACCAAGGTTTCTAGCATCAATTCCGCCATCACCTATAACCTCTCCATGGCCACAGTTTGTGCCTTAACTTTTGTTTCCGCTTTTTCCGTCACTAGTAATCTTATTTATCTTTCTCAATCCAAGATAAAACCAAAATTTTTTATCATTTCCGCCCTTCTTTCTGCTCTTCTTCTCACCTTCGGCGGCAATCTCCACTGGCTTTATAAAGTTGCCAAAATCAATATTCAAAATGAAGGCCGGCTAACTCTGACTGCCACTGCCATCAAAAAAGCCGCTGATTCTTATTGGTATCCTGACGCTACCCGCTTTATCGGCTTTGACCCTGATATTAAAGATAAAACCATTCACGAATTTCCGATATATAGTTTTGTTGTCTCCGACCTTCACGGTCATATGAACGACATTCCACTGGTCTTATTTTTTGTTGCCTTTCTTTTGGCCTCTATTACCTCTGTATCTTTTCCCAAAAAATATCTTCTTCCCTGGTTTTTTGTTCCTGCCGGCCTGATCCTTTCCGTCAATTTTATGACCAATGCCTGGGATTTGGCTGTATATGGTCTGCTTTTTGGTGTTGTCTTTCTTTTTGCCAACCTTAATTTTTTTGATTTTAAAACCGCTTTTACTAAAACCGTCTTTAACGGTTTACTAATGATTCTTTTCTGGTATCTTTTTACTCTTCCTTTTTCTCTCAACTTTATTCCCATGGTCGAAGGCCTTCGCCTTTCCGATTCTCACACTCCTTTCTACCAACTTTTTATTTTATATGGTGGTTTTTGGCTAATTTGTTTTCCTTTTGTTCTGATTTTTATCAAAAAGGTTATTTCTAATCGTCTTTCTGTCACCGATTCTTTGGTTCTATCACTCATCCTTACCGCCACCATTTTGATTCTTATTCCTGAAATCATTTACCTCAAAGACATCTATATCTACGAACACCGCCGGGCTAACACTATGTTCAAACTTGTCTATCAGGCTTTTATGCTGTATTCCCTCGCCGCCGGTTACGTTCTTTTTCGGATCTCTCAAACAAAATTAATTATTCCCAAAATATTCTATAAATTAATCTTTCTTCTCGTTTTTGTTATTCACCTTATTTATCCCTATTTTGCCGTTAAATCCTTTTATGGTCTCAAAGAATACAAGGGTCTTTGGGGCTTAAACTTTCTTAAAAATAGTTATCCTGATAATTTGGCCGCTATTGAGTGGATCCAACAAAATATTTCCGGCCAGCCGGTTATGCTGGAGGCGGTCGGTGATAGCTATACCACTTTCAATCAGGTTTCCTCGGCTACCGGCCTGCCTACCATTGAAGGTTGGATTGTTCACGAGTGGCTCTGGCGCGGTGGTTATGACCAGCCGTCAGCTCGCCAAACCGAGGTTCAAAAGATCTACGAATCGGAAAACTCTTCCGAAGTTCAATCGCTTCTTCAAAAATATTTCGTCAAATACATTTTTGTCGGCGATAAAGAATATGAAAAATATCCCAAATTAAACGAAAAAAACTTCATTGACCTTGGCGCCAAAATTATCTTCACCTCCGGCAAAACTAAAATCTATCAATTGCTCTAAGTTTCGATATCTTGTCCTTGTTAATTCGTAATTAGTAATTAATAATTAGTAATTATTTTTATGTCCGATATTCTTTCCGGTCTTAATCCGCAACAACAAGCCGCCGTCACCCACCAGGGGACGCCGCTCCTGCTTTTGGCCGGTGCCGGTTCCGGCAAAACCCGGGTTTTAACCCATCGCGCCGCCTATTTCATTCAAAAAAACATTGCCAAACCATCCGAAGTTCTTTTACTGACTTTTACCAACAAAGCCGCCGGTGAAATGAAAAATCGGATGAGCCAGCTTTTGTCATCCCATGATGATACCGGTCTTTTTGCCGGCACTTTTCACTCTTTTTGCTGTCGGGTTCTCCGTCACGACGGCCAAAAAATCGGCGTTTCTCCCAATTTTGTTATTTATGACCAAAGCGACCAGGAAATCCTGATCAAAAACATCATTACCGACATCGGTTTAACACCCAAAGAATTTAGTCCGACTGCTGTTTTGTATTTTATTGAAAACGCTAAAAACAAATTTTTAAATCCCGCCGAAGTTAAGGATCAAAGCTCCGGTTTTTGGCAGGAATACGCCGCTAAAATTTATCAAAAATATCAGCAAAAGCTAACCGATTACCAGGCTCTCGATTTCAACGATCTTCTCTTCAAAACTGTCGAGCTGTTACTTAATGACCCCAAAACTCTTGAAAAATACCAAGAAATCTACAAGTTCGTTTTAATTGATGAGTATCAGGACACTAACCAAATTCAATACTTACTAACCAAACTTCTAGGTAAAAAATATTGTCAAATTACCGCCGTCGGCGATGCCTCCCAGGCCATTTATGGTTGGCGTGGCGCTGACTATCGTAACCTCCAAAGCTTTATTGTTGACTTTAAGGACACTACCGTTATCAATCTAGAACAAAACTATCGTTCTACTCAAATTATTTTGGATGCCGCCAATTTTGTCATTTCTAAAAACAATTCTCATCCGATTCTTAAGCTTTTCACCACTAAAAAATCTAACGACAAAATCAAGCTCTATGAGGCCGAGTCCGAAGTGGCTGAAGCCGACTATATTGCCCAAAAAATTCGATTTTTACATGACACTGTTCGTTTGCCCTACAAAAGCATCGCTGTTTTATATCGGATGAACGCCCAATCCCGGGTTTTGGAAGAAACTTTTATCAAATATCAACTCCCTTATGTTCTAATCGGTGGCCTTCGTTTTTATGAGCGCTCCGAAGTCAAAGACATTTTAGCTATGCTTCGGTTTTTTCACGACCGGTCCGATAAAATTTCCGAGGAAAGAATTATCAAGGCTATCGGCAAGCGTAAAAAAGTTACTTTTGATGAACATCTTGCGGAAATTGATCAAAATTCTCTTGATTCTCTAGCCGCCCTCGAAAGTTTGGTTATCAATTCCGGTTATCTTGATAAATTTAATTCCAAAGACGAGGAGGATCAGCGTCGGATCGAAAACATCAAAGAACTCAAATCCGTTGCCGCTTCTTTTCCTGATCTTAACGATTTCTTGGAAAACGTGGCCTTAGTTCAACAGGAATATTCACTTCAGGAAAAAAATAAAAAGAAAGACAGTCACGACGGCATCCGCCTCATGACTCTCCATAGCAGCAAAGGCTTGGAATTTGATGCGGTTTTTCTGGCCGGGGTTGAAGAGGGGATTTTGCCTCACAGCCGCAGTATGGTCGACGAATCCCAAATCGAAGAAGAACGCCGTCTTTGTTATGTCGGCATTACCCGGGCCAAAGATTTTCTTTATTTAAGTTATGCCACCCGTCGCCTCTATTTCGGCAAAAGTTCTCTTAACGAACCCAGTCGTTTTCTCCTTGATATCCCCAAAAACTTAATCGAATTCGACGAGCCTACCGAAATCACCCGCGACTTTCGTCATCGATCCAAATCCGACGGTGATCTTATCTATGATCCTGATATTTACTAAGATTAAACTATAATTAGTTTATGATTACTCGGATTCTATACACCGAAGAAAAAAAAGATTACAATCTTGCCGCTATTCATCCGGTCCAAACCTGGGAGTGGGGTGATTTTCAAATTTCCCAAGGCCATAAAGTTTACCACCTTGGTGTTTTTGATCAAAATAAAATAATTTCTGCCTATTCCGTCAGTTTTCATCTGATCCCAAAAACCAATTTTAGTGTCGGCACTCTTCTTCGCGGACCCATTATCGACGAAGAAATGATCAAAAATATCCAAAAAATCGCCCGCGATGAAAACGCTATTTTCGTCAAATTTGAGCCCGATGTTATTCCCCAAAAACTCGATCAAAAACCATCCTTTTCTCATCTTGTAGTTTCACCTAAAGTTGCCTTTTATCCTTATTCTTTTGTTGTCGATTTGACCAAATCCGAAGAAAATTTGCTTGAGTCAATGCATCCCAAAACCCGCTACAACATTAAAATTGCCAATCGTAATAATGTTACCGTTTCTCATCACCAAGACGATCAGGCTTTTGAAATTTATTTAAAACTCCTTTTTGATACTACCCGCCGTCAGGGTTTTTATCTCCACTCGGAAAAATACCATCGCGATCTTTGGCGGACTTTAAAACCGACCGGCATTCCTCATATTATGCTGGCTACCTATCAGGATCAGGTTCTGTCCGCCTTCATGCTTTTCACTCTCAAAGATAAATTATTTTATCCCTACGGCGCCTCCCTTGATCTTCATCGCGAAGTCATGGCCCCAAATCTTTTAATGTGGGAGTCAATTAAATTTGGCAAATCTCTTGGCCTAAAAAGTTTTGATATGTGGGGCTCTCTTGGCCCCAATGCCAAAGAAGCCGATAACGGTTATGGTTTTCATCGGTTTAAGCAGGGTTTTGGTGGTGAGTTAGTTCAGTTCGTCGGCACTTACGATTTGGTCATCAATGACCCTCTCTACCAAATCTACAATCTTGTCGATAAAGTCCGCTGGCAGTTTCTCCGTCTCAAGGCCAAAATTATAAGGTAAAATACAGTCATGTCTTCGGCCAAAAAAATTACCGAAAGTGATCTTGATCATGTCGCCCATTTAGCCCGGCTTAATCTTACTGATGCTGAAAAAACCACTTTTCTTCCCCAGCTGGAATCGGTTTTAGAATATTTGGATAAACTAAATACTGTCGATACCGCTTCCATTGATCCTTCTTTTCAAATTACCCCGCTTAAAAACGTTTTTCGTCAAGATGTTGTCAAAAACTCTTTAACTCAAGCCGAAAGTTTGTCTTCTGCCTCTAAAACCAAAGACGGTTACTTTGTCGTCCCTGCAACTATCAAAAAATAATATGGATCTTTCTCTAACTACTATTTCTCAAATCCGGCAACTGCTTTTAGCCAAAAAAATTAAAGCCGTTGATATCGTCAAATATTATCTTGACCGGATTAAAAAATACGATCCCCAAATCCAATCTTTTATTACCGTTACCGAAAAAGAAGCCAAAAAACAGGCTAAAGTTATCGACGATAAAATTACGGCCGGTCAATCTCTTGGCGCTCTTGCCGGTTCCGTCATGGCCGTCAAAGATATTTTTTTAACCAAAGGCATCGAGACCACTGCTGGGTCTAAAGTTTTAAAGAGCTATTTTCCGGAGTATTCGTCCACTGTTTATCAGCGTTTGGTTGATCAAGATGCCATTTTAATCGGCAAAACCAATACTGACTGTTTTGCCTTTGGTGTTTCTACCGAAAATTCCGGTTATTTTACTACCCACAATCCTTGGAATTTATCGATGGTTCCCGGTGGTTCTTCCGGTGGTTCAGCGGCGGCCGAAGTCGCTTCTCTTTGTACTTTTGCTTTGGGCACTGATACCGGTGGTTCTATCCGTCAGCCAGCCTCTCTTTGCGGTGTTACCGGTCTTAAGCCTACATATGGTCGCAACTCCCGCTACGGTATTACTTCCATGGCTTCATCTTTCGATTGCCCCGGGTCTTTTGGCCATTCTGTTGAAGATATTGCCCAAGTTTTAAAAATTACCGCCGGTCAGGATAGTTTTGATGCTACCAGCAGTCAAGTAAAAGTCGACGACTATCCAGCACTACTTTCTTCGGTAAAATTATCCGGTCTTAAAATCGGTCTCCCCAAAGAATATTTCACCGGTTCCATTAATCCCGAAGTTAAGCAAAAAGTTTTAGATGCCGCCAAAGTTTATGAAACTGCCGGTGCTCAAATTATTGACGTTTCTCTTCCCAATACCGACCTTGGAATTGCCGTTTACTATGTTCTCATTCCCTGTGAAATATCCGCCAACATGGCTCGTTACGACGGCATCCGTTTTGGCCAAAGTCGTTCCGATGCAAAAGATTTGTTGTCTTACTATCTGCAAACCCGCGGCGACTTCATGGAGCCCGAGCTCAAGCGCCGGATTCTTATTGGTACTTATGCCCTTTCTGCCGGTTATTTTGATGCCTATTATCTTAAAGCCGCCAAAGTTAGAACTTTAATTAAAAACGAGTTTATCGCTACTTTCAAAAAAGTTGACGTCATTTTAGCCCCGGTCTCTCCGACTCCTGCCTGGCCTATCGGCCAAAAGGTTAACAATCCCTTGGAAATGTATTTAGCCGATGTTTACACCTGTTGTATTAATGTTGCCGGTCTTCCTGGCCTTGCCTTGCCTTGTGGTTTTGACAGCCAAAATTTACCCGTTGGCTTTCAGCTTATCGGCAACTATTTTGAAGAAAGTAAAATCCTCTCCGCCGGTCATCAATATCAGGAGCTTACCGATTTCCACCTCCAAACACCAAAATTATGAAAAATCCCTGGAAGACTATTAAAAAAAATATTATTTTCCAAAATAAATTTGGCTATACCTTTCGGGACGACGACGTCATCACTCCTTCAAATCAACCAGGGAAATATATGGTTTTGGAAGGTTACGAATATTCAATCATTGTTGCTTTAACTTCAAAAAACGAGGTTCTTATGACAAAGCAATGGCGTTATCCTATCAATGAAGAATCATTCGAATTGCCAGCCGGCGGCTTATCACTCGGGGAAACACCATTGTCTGCCGCCCAAAGAGAACTTTTAGAAGAAACCGGTGCCGTTGCTGACAACTGGAAGAAATTAGTCTCATATTGGACTGCAAATGGCGTAAGTAAATTAAAACATCATATATTTTTAGCCAAAAATGCCAAAATATTACATCCTACTTACCATGATGCCACCGAAAAAATTTCTGTACTTCTAACACCGTTCAAGAAACTCATTCAAATGATAAATGACGGCGAAATTAATGAAGAACGCACCCTAATTGGGCTATTATTAGCCGAAAAATATATATGACCATTACCCCCATCATCGGCCTTGAAGTCCATGTCGAGCTGAAAACCAAATCGAAAATGTTTTGCGGTTGTAACGCCGATCATTTTCATGTTGATCCCAATACTCACACCTGTCCGGTTTGTCTTGCTCTTCCCGGGGCTCTTCCGGTCCCAAATCAAGTCGCGATCGATATGTGTTTAAAATTAGGTCTGGCCTTAGGCTGTACCGTTCAACCATCCTCTTTTTTTGAACGGAAAAATTATTTTTATCCCGATCTTCCCAAAGGCTACCAAATTTCCCAATACCAAAAACCATTTACCATTAATGGTTCAATCGATATCTCCGGCCATAAAATTCGGATTAACCGCGCCCATCTTGAAGAAGACACCGCCAAATCCGTTCACATCGATGGAGTAACCCTCCTTGACTATAACCGTTCCGGTGTCCCGCTGGTCGAAGTTGTTTCCGAGCCCGATATTCCCAGCCCCGAAATTGCCAAAGAATATCTTTTGAAAATCCAGCAAATTATCCGCTATTTAGGTATTTCCGATGCTGATATTGAGAAGGGAAGTATGCGCTGTGAACCGACTGTTAACTTAAAAATCGAAGATAATGAACAAACTTTTTATACACCTTTGGTCGAAGTCAAAAACGTCGCCTCACTAACCGGTGTCCAAACTGCTATCCAGTACGAAATTGACCGTCAAGCCAAACAATTTGAAGAAGATCACGCAGTAAAAAATTCGTCAAACAAGACTACTCGCGGCTGGGATGCTGATAAATCGCAAACTTTTTTGCAAAGGGAAAAAGAAGGCTCTTCCGATTATCGTTATTTCCCCGAGCCCGACATTCCGCCCTTCGAGTTTACTGATGATTACATCGAAAAAATTCGTGCCACTCTCCCTGAACTTCCCGATACTAAAATCGCCAAATATAAATCCCTTTCTCTTTCCGATTACGACGCTAAGCTTTTAGCCGACGACTCGGTCTTTTCATCAATTTTTGAAAAAGTTCTCAATGGCTCAAATGATCCGGAATTCGCCAAATTTATCACCAATTTGCTTATCGGTCCGCTTAAAACTATTGAGCTTGATATTCAAAAAATTAATCCTAGTTTTTTCAAAAATATTTTTGATCATAAAAATGAATTATCTTCTTCGGCGATCAAACAAATTATTTTAGCTTCTTACCAAACCGGTACTGATCCTTTAGTTTTAGCCAAAGAACAAAATCTTTTTCAAGTTTCCGATACCACTACTATTGAAGAATTTGCTAAAAAAATCTTGGCCGACAATCCCAAGGCCGCAAAAGATTACAAAAAGAATCCCAATAGTATCGGTTTTCTCATCGGCCAACTGATGAAAGCCTCTGCCGGTTCCGCCAACCCTCAACTGGCCAAAGAAATATTGGAAAAATTGCTAAAATAACCTGATGTTTGGCATTGATCTTAGTAAATATGAAGATCTTTATGATTCTTTCGATGGTGGACATAATCGTCAACACTTAATTGCCGTACGAAACTGCGCTCTATTTTTATCCAAAAAATATACCCCAGATAAAATTAGGTTGGTTTATATTGCCGCCACCTTGCATGATATTGGCTTATCAGTTAACCGTGAGGAACATGAAATCGCCGGCGAAAAAATAATTCGTTCCGATCTCAAATTAATCGCCCAATTATCAACTGAAGACTTAAAAGAAATTTGTCACGCTGTTTTGGAACATCGGGCCTCAACCGGTAAACCCAAAACGGTTGTGGCTAAAATTATCAGTGATGCCGATCGCGGCGGTGGTCTCAAAGATCCCGGTGAACAATTTTTGAGACCGTACCTGTACGGCAAGAGTAATTATCCTGAACTTTCAGAAGACGAACAAATTTTACGGGCCGCCAAACATCAATCTGAAAAATTTGCTTCTGACAGTTATGGCCGTCGTACTTATTTTCCGGAAACCGAAATTCGTTTACAAAGATTGTTTGATCCGATCATCAAGGCCTATAAAAATAATGATATGGAATTTTTTAGAGGTTTAATTAAACCTTTAAAAAAGTAATTTAAATTCACCGCTAAACTTATGCCCGTTGATGATCCGTCAATTTTTGCCGACAAATTTCGTATCGCCTCATCAAGATTAAATAACTGGGATTATTCTACTCCGGGGCTTTATTACGTCACCATTTGTACTCTTAACCACAATAAGTTTTTTGGGAAAATAGAAAACGGGAAAATTGTTCTGTCTGCCAAAGGCCAGATTGCTAAGGAAGAATTATTAAAAACCGAAGTTATTAGACCGAATATAAAAATCGATTCATGGGTAATTATGCCCAACCATATTCATTTGATTGTTCAAATCAAGAAAGTCAACAAAAATATCCAAATATCGTGTAGAGACGTAGCGCGCTACGTCTCTACAGAAAATAAACAAATGTCAACTATTTCTCCAAAACCAAATTCATTATCATCAATTATTCGTTCATTTAAATCCGCCGTTACCAAACAATGCCGTGAACAACACTTCTTTTTTGCCTGGCAATCCCGTTTTTATGACCACATTATTCATGATGAATCCGAATATTGTAAAATTAAACAATACATTGTTAACAATCCAAATAATTGGTTAAAAGATCCATACCATCTATGAAAAAGTTTCTTCTCATTTTTATTGTTATCGTCACCGTAATTGTTGTTCTCCGTTTTTCTTCTCCTGAAGACACTTGGCTTTGTCAAAATAACCAATGGGTCAAGCATGGCAACCCTGGTTCTCCCGCTCCTACTTCCGTCTGCAATCGATAAATCTGTTAAAATCCCTTCGTGCCCGAAAAAGTAAAGCGTATCTCTCAAAAAAATCTTTGTGGCAAACCAACGGAGGAATGTTCTTATGGAATCTGTTATGCCAGACTTTATATATGCAAATTTTATCCTTCTCATAAACAAGAAGAAAAAGATAGAGTAAAAGCTTTGGCTGAAAATAATCCGGAAGAACTAAAACGATTTTGCGCCCGCGCTTCTGTCGTCAGTCGCTGAGACTGCTAAAATAGTCTGTGGACTCAACTTTTCTTAAAAACTTTCAAGCCGAATATAACCGCCTGAATTCCGAGCAACGCGAGGCCGTTGATACTATTGAGGGTCCGGTCATGGTTATCGCCGGCGCCGGTACCGGTAAAACCCAAACTATCGCCCTTCGGATCGGTAAAATTCTCTCCGATACTCAAGTCAATCCGAACAATATTTTGTGTCTTACCTTTACCGAATCCGCCGCTCTTAACATGCGGCAACGTCTTATTTCTCTCATCGGTCCGACTGCCTATAGTGTTCGCATTTGCACTTTTCATGCTTTTTGTAATTCTGTCATTCAGGATCACCCTGAACACTTTTTATACTCAAAGCGCGAAGCTACTTCTTTAGACGACGTCAAATTAATCCAAACTATCCGCTCTCTTATCGATGATTTGCCATCCGGTAGCCCTCTTCGTAATTTTAATTTTTCCTATTTTTTTCAAAAAGACATTATCCGCGCCATTCAAAATCTCAAAAAAGAAAACATTTCTGCCGCTCACTTTTCCGAATTGATCAAATATTCCGCTGATTTTGTCAATGAATCTCAATCTTGTCTTGAAAAACTGATTGCCATTCGTGCTACCGCTAAAACCGGCACCGACATCGAAAATATCATTAAGAATCTGTCCCAAAATTCAAAACTCCATCCTCTTTATCAAGCCCGTCTTCAATTATTTTTAACCCTCTATCATCAAAATAACCTTTCGCCCTCCGACCTTAAAAAAAACATTCGTGATTTTATTGACCAAACCCAAAACCAACTTCCAAAGCTTCTTGATCTTCTCACAATTTACCAAGGTTATGAAAAAGCCCTTTTGGACAACAGCCTTTTTGATTATGACGACATGATCCTTTGGGTTATTAACGCTTTCAAAAAAGTTCCGGCTCTTTTAGTCGAATATCAGGAAACTTACCAGTATCTTTTAGTTGATGAATTCCAGGACACCAATGCTTCTCAATACGAAATTCTCAATCTTCTGACCTCCAGCGAATCTTCACCCAATCTTTTCGTTGTCGGTGATGACGACCAGTCAATTTTCCGTTTTCAGGGAGCTTCCATTGAAAATATTTACACTTTTTACCAAAAATACAAAGATATTTTAAAAATTGTCATTCTTAAAAATAACTACCGTAGTCACCGTTTGATTCTTGAAGTTTCCGACAACGTTATCAAAAGTAATCTCAATCGCATTACTCAATTTATCGGCAATCTCGACAAGTCTCTGATTGCCACCAAAACTTTTGACCCCGATCCGATTAACTTAACCGTCGCCGAAACCGATACCGACGAAGTCATTACTGTTGCTCAAAAAATTAAAAATCTGATTACCGCCGGCACTTCTCCTCGGGAAATTGCTGTTCTTTACCGGAACAATGCCGACATCTCCGAATTCTTACCGGTTTTTACAAAACAGGGGATTAAATTTTTAATATCGGACAGTATCGATATTTTAAAAACTCCCAAAATTCAGCAATTATTAACTTTACTGAAGTTTATTGTTGACTCTTCCGATGTTGATTCTCTTGGCAAAATTCTTTCTTTTGATTTTATTGGTCTTAATGCTCTTGAGCTTTACCATCTTTTTCATTATCAGTCCAAAAACGAACTCGACCTGACCACTCTTCTTAGTTCTCACGATACTCTTAAAAATATTTTACCGGCCCTAAGCCCAAAAGCCATCCGCCGGCTTCAGCGGTTTATTAAAAAAGTTGCCAAAATAAAAAAAGCTTCGAAAAACCTGCCTCTTTCCATGGTTTTTGACCAAATTATCCGTCATTTCGGTTATCTAAAATATGTTCTGAAGCACCGTCAGCTTGATGTTTTAAAACAATTAAACACTCTCCACACTCTTATTCGTTCCCGTCTTCAAACCGAAGACTCTTACGATCTGTCAAAATTTGTCGCCGAAATTAATTTGCTTTTAGAAAATCAAATTTCGTTGAATACTCAACCTCTGATTGCCGATCAGGATGTTAGTATTCGGCTCATGACCGTTCATAAAGCTAAAGGTTTGGAGTTTGAGCATGTTTTCCTGATCCGTTGTCTTACCGGCAAATGGGACGGTGCTTTTACTCGAAACTTAATCAAATTGCCCTTGGGCATAGTCAAAACTGATATTAATCAAATCGCTGTCGATAGCGATCTTGAAGAAGATCGCCGTCTTTTTTATGTCGCTCTTACCCGGGCTAAAAACCAAATTTACTTAAGTTACTCCCGCCTCAATTCTTCCGGTCGCGAACAGCTGCCTACCGTCTTTCTAAGTGAAATCGACCCGAAATTAATTGAAAAACATCTGCCCGATTCGGCTTCTGAAACGACCAATCTTTTGTCACTTTATCCTCCCAAAATGCCTTCGTTAAAATCGGTTAATCTCCGAAGTTATCTTCAAAATTATCTTTCCACCTCCTACCGTTTCAACATTACCCATCTTAATTCTTATCTGAAATGTCCTCTTTGTTTTTTCTTTAAAACCATTCTTCGTCTCCCCTCTGCCAAAACAAAAAGCTTATCCTTTGGCACCAGTGTTCATGGCGCTTTAGCTTATCTTTATGAAGTTCTCAAAAAAGATAATCATCTAATTCCTTTGGACAAATTTCTTTCTGTTTTTGAAGCCAATCTCCAAAGAGAACATCTGAAAACCTCCGACTTTAAGGCAATCGCATCCCATGGTCGGGCTATTCTTACCGACTACTATACTCATTATCAAACAGAATTTAACGGTCGCTGTTTTACCGAGCACGATTTTCGTTTTTACAATATTCGTCTTGACAACATTCCTCTCACCGGCAAAATTGACAAAATGGATATTGTTGACCCCAAAACCGTCTCTGTTGTCGATTTTAAAACCGGTAATCCCGATACCAAATATCAGGAATTATCCAAAGACGGCGATTATTTCCGCCAATTAGTTTTTTACAAAATTCTTTGCCAAAATGCCCACGGCTTTCCCTATAAAGTCAATGCCGGTACTATCGACTTTATTGAAAAATCCAAATCGGGTCAATTTAAGCGGGCTAACTTTGATCTAAGTGCGGATGATGTTTCCAAATTAACCATTCTGATCAAAGAAGTTTTTCAAAAAATTCAAAATTTGGAGTTTACTCCCAATCTCGACTGCCGCAATCCCGACCATTTGCATTATCTCTATAATAAATACTTCGCTTAACCCTGAACTCAACCTGAATACCATCTGATAATATTTTGATCCCTTGACAAATCCATCGAAAAGTTTTTGACTAACATACAACCTATGTTAAATAGATTACATCATCGGGTAATGTTTTTGTCTTTTTTCTTTACAATTATTACGGTATTTGTCTCGATTCTGTGTCCTGCGCGGATTTTCGCCGTTTTAACCAATAATTCCACCGCTACCGTTACTGCGTTTACTCTTTCCAGTTATGACGTTGGCGCAACCAATGTTACTTACACCCTCGATTTTACTTTAAGCGATCCAATCGAACCGGATGGCAACAACATGTTATTGGATTTTGATCTAAATAGGATCACTACACCAACCGGAGACACTGACTCTAACATGGGGGAGACCGCTACCGGCACTTTTTCTTCCCTCCAATATAACAGTATCGGTGATACCTGGGTTAATATCGAATTTGGTGGCGCTTCTTATTTTCATAAAGAAATTTCTAACCAGCGTTTACTAATTTGGGGTTTTGGCTATGGCGCCGATCTTGATATCCGTAATGGTATCCAAACTACAATCCCTGCCGACAAAACTGTAAGACTTGTCATGACCGGAGTTACTAATCCGATACTTTACGGCTCTTATGCCCTAAGTGTCCAAGTTCGTGGTACTAATGGTAATAATTATTATCTTCAACTTCCCTACAACACTCCCCAAAGAAGTGTTCGGGTTAATATTGGTGACTATTGTGCCAAACTAAAAGTCTTAAAACCAACCGGATCCGACGGTATGTCGGGAATGGATTTTTTCATCAGTTCCTCAATCGCCCCATCGATTTCCGGTCAATGGGGTATCTACACTCGGACTGACTATTCCGGTGCGGTTTATTTATATGCCGATAGTTTTAATGGTATCGACCACTGTCCTTCCGGTGCCGGTGAAGCTATCAATGCCCAAGTAATGATGCCCGGTGATTACGTAAACACGCTCCATTATCTTAACCCGAACCAAGTAACGCTTACTCTCGGCACTGACAAAGACAAATATTTCGAAACTACTCCTTTACGAATGACTCAGGCTACAAAAACTATTACCGGCACGGTTTTATACTCCAATAACGATGTCGGTGTTTCTAGTGCCACTGTTAGTACTTTCAAAATGAATGGTTCCGGTTATTTCCAAACTTCTACTGATAGCGAGGGCCGTTATACCCTTTTGGTTGGTGGCGGTGATTGGGGAGTTATGCCTCAATCACAAGGTAATGGCGATTGGGCCTACGGCAGTGGACCTACCAATCTAAAATTTATAAATGACAATAGCACGGAAAGTAAAACGGTTAATTTTGAGGTTGATAGGGCCTCGTCAACTATCAGATGCAGAATCCTCAAACCAGATGGCACTCCTGTAAGCGACCAGGATGGATATGGAGTTGGGGCTTTCAGTATGCAGGGCAGTGGTGGTAACGGTCAATCTGCCGGCGCTGGTGTTTACAATATTAAGGTTCCGGCTGGTTCTTACAATATCAATATTATGGCCCCTCCAACCAGCACTTACGGCGCCCCTACTATGGATCCCGTTACTGTCAAAGAAGATGAAACAAAAAATATTGGTGATATTACCTTGGTCGCCAAAGATGCTACCATTACCGGTTCACTCAAGGTTGCCGGTGTTGGAATATCGGGAATTAGTGTCAATGCTAATAAAAGAAATGGTAACGGTTGGGCTTCAGCTAATACCGATGCTAGCGGCAACTTCTCTATAGCGGTTATCGCCGGAGATTGGATGATTATGCCCATGCTTAATGCAGATTCAAATTATGCTATGGTCGATCCTCCCCAGGACGTGTCAGTTGCTAGTGGTGCTTCGGCTGTTGTTAATTTAACTCTCCAAAGTGCTAGCGCCACCATCAATGGCTCTCTGGTTGATGGTGATGGTAACCCTGCTTCAGTTTACGGTTATGCTTTTGCTGAACAACAAGGCGGAGGAATGTTTGGTCCGGGCGGTATGGGTGGCTCAATCGAGAGAGGTAATTTTTCATTTAAAGTTCCGGCAGGTTCTTATACGATTAATGCCGGCCTGGCTCCCGGATCCCCCTACACCCAAGGAGACGGTGAAAATGTCACGATTACTGATGGTGCAACAGAAAATGTCACCTTAGTCGTCAAAACTAACGATTCTGTTATTTCCGGATCAATTCTCGACGAAGTTGGGGAGGCAATAACCGGTACCAATCTTTTTGTTTTTGCAAATAGTGGTGTCAATGGCCGCAACGCTTTTCAACAAGGAACCGTAAACGATGACGGCACATACACCATTAGTGTTTCTTCCGGTGATTGGATTCTTGGTTATTTTATTGACCCTTCCAGCGGTTATATGTCAAGTCCTCCTAACCCTGATGATAAATTTACGATTACTTCCGGTCAAACAGTTACCAAAAATATTACTCTCCGGGCTGCCAACAGCACTATCACCGGCACGGTTTTAAAAGCCGACGGTGTTACCCCCGAAACCGGTGCTTTTATTTCCGTCGACCAAAGAGGCGGTGGTGCCGAAAGTAGTGAAGGCAAAGGCTTTTTTAACGGCGCTCAAACTAATCAAAGTGGTGTTTATACTGTCAAAATTAGTAGTGGTAGTTATAAGGTTAGAGTGAATATTCAACCCGGAACAGGTTATATCTCTCCTCCTGAAGAAACAGTTGTTGTTGCCGCTAATGAAACTTCTACTAAGAACTTTACTCTTCGCGAGTCCAATGCAACTATCACGGGTAAGGTTACTCTTAGTGGTATAGAAACTATGGCTTTTGTCTATGCCTGGGCTGACGATGGTGGTTTTGCTCAAAGTATGTCTGGGTTTAACGGTAATTATTCCCTTGATGTTTCTAGCGGTACCACTTGGCATGTCGGCGGCGGTTATGAAACGGGCACTAATGCCTACAGATCCGAAGAAACAGCCGTTACTCCTGCTAATGGTTCTTCGTCTACCGTAAATTTGGCTTTAGTAAAATCAGACTATGATTTACCTCAATCCTTAACAGTTCAGTTTGATGCTACTAAGCCGAAAGTTATTGAGTTAACCGATGGTACCGAATTAAATATTCCGGCCAATGCTTTAGCTACCAGCGGAAATGTTACTTTAAATGTTAATCCCAAAACTTCCCTTCCTTCCAAAAAGGGAGACCGTCCTATTTGGTACGGTTATGAGTTTTCGGCTACAGATGCTACTAGTCAAACTATAACTAGTTTTAACAGTGACATTACCATCAGTTTTCCCTACACTGATGCTCAACTGGTTAAATTAGGGATTACCGCCGACCAATTGGTGCCTTCATATTGGGATACAACTACCGGATCATGGAAACAGGTTAGTAACGTTACTATTGATACTACCAACCATATGGTGGTAATTACGACTGACCATTTTACTGATTATGCCTTAACTGCGAATTATACTGTTACTACTAGTAGTAGTAATACCAACAACAACACTACAAGTAGCAGTAGCAATACCACTAGCGGTTCTGCAGGCCCTTCTGTTTGTGGTGATCAACCTCCGACAAAAGCTCCTAACTTGTTTAGAATTGACCGCTATCAAAAATCCGCTAAGCTTTATTTCGCTCCGGCCGGCAATCCAGTGTCCTATTACACTATTTCCTACAGCGATAAAGGTGCCCAGGAAAAGTACGGCACCTCCTTTGATCAGGGTTCTTCCGGTGGTGTCCTGACTTATACTATAAACGAGCTCAAACCAGGCGTAATCTACTGGTTTAAAATTCGTGCCGGTAACGGCTGTAGTCCCGGACCATGGTCAAATTGGCTCTCCACCAAAGGGGGAAAAGTTGTCGCTACTTCGGCAGAGAAACTAATTCCAAAAGCGATTAAATCCACAACCAAAACACCGACACCGATACCGGAAACGTCTCAAACGAATCCGATAATTTCTCCTGCTCCCGTTTCTGATACTCCTCCGGTTTCAGAACCAAAACCAACCGAAACTCCAAAACGTAGTTTCTGGGATAAAATCAAAAACCTCCTGGGATTTTAGCTTACTGGTGTAAAATCATCTTATGACTTTTGTTTACATTCTTTTGGTTCTAATTCTCGCCACCTTAGTTTTTATAATTTTTAAATCCCGACAATCCAATTCAGCCTCTCTTTCAGACGATTTTTTTAAAAAATTTAACGAAAAATTCCCTGAAGTTCTTAATCAAGCCAATACCAATCTGGTCAATTTAGCTTCTCAAAATCTCGACACCAAAAAAACCGCTATAGAAGAATTGATTAGACAAATCCAAAAAGAACTTGTCCAAAATCAACAAAAATTGGAAACCGCCGAACGGGACCGGGTTGGTAGTTTTAATGGCCTCAAAGAAGCTATCGACAACAACCAAAAAATGACCCAACAGCTCAAAGCTACTGCCGATTCCCTCAAAAATGTTTTGTCTAACAATCAAATGCGCGGTGCTTTCGGCGAAAAAGTTGCTGAAGACCTACTCAAACAATCCGGCTTTGTTATCGGCACTGATTACACTAAACAGGAAACTACCGGTGAATCACGCCCCGATTTCACTGTTTATCTGCCCGACAAAACCAAGGTCAATATCGATTCCAAATTTCCCTACAGTAACATTGTCAAAATGACCGAAACCGAGGATCCTTCGCAAAAAACCCAATATCTTAAGCTTTTTGAGTCGGACATCAGAAAAAAAATCAAAGACGTCGCTTCCCGTGACTATATTAACCCGGAGCAAAATACTGTTGATTTTGTCATCGTCTTTATCCCCAACGAAATGATTTTTAGTTTTATTTATGAAAAATTCCCCGACATTTTGGACGATACTTTCGGAAAAAAAGTTATTTTGGCCGGTCCTTTTAGCTTTACCGCGATTTTACGGATGATCAAGCAGGCTTATGATAATTTTCATCTTCAAAAAAACGTTGGTTCGATTATTAATCACATTAAAGAATTTCAAAAACAATTCGAAGAATACAATAAAAGCTTTACCGATCTGGGTAAAAAAATAGATTCGGTTAGTAAGCAATACGACGACATCAACGGCACCCGCACCCGTCAACTTCTCCGCGTAGTTGACAAAATTAAGCTGGAAAGTCCGAAACCCGACCAACCTCTTCTTCCCGAATCATGAGACCCAAATTAAAACCTAAACATTTTACTCTTTTCCCATATTTGTCCTTATTTTCTTGGTTTGTTTTTCTGGCCATTTTAACTTTTATCCCTCCGACCTCACTTTTTATCCAAATATCCGCTTTTTTGGTTCTTTTCTGCGCCATTCTTTCCACCATATATGTTTTTTCTCATCGTTTCAAGATCAACTTGCTACTCTCTTTTTATTTTATTTCCCTTCCTATACTGTTTATATTTCACCAGCTAACTCTCCTTAATTTTCTTCTCCTCACCGCCTTGTTTACCTCTCTATTTTTTGTCATTAAATAATTTACTCCCTTGACACCAGTTAGCACTCGTCTTATTATATTGCTAATATGGCTGACTTAACTCAAAGGCAAATCAAAATTTTAAAGTGTATTACCGAAGAATTTATCGAAACAGCTTCGCCTGTCGGTTCCGAAACTCTGGAGAAAAAATTCAATTTGGGCATCTCTTCGGCTACAATCCGAAACGAAATGTCGTCACTCACCCAGCTTGGTTATCTTAAAAAAGGCCATCTTTCCGCCGGCCGCGCCCCTACCTCTGTTGGTTTAAAGTATTACGTCCGCAACTTGATGGTCCCCAAAACCTTATCTATTAACGAAGAAGTTGGGGTTAAAGAAAAAGTTTGGGATTACCGAAACGAATTTGAGCGTCTTTTAAAAGAATCCACCAAAGAATTGGCCATCCGGACCCGGTCTTTGGCTATTTCTACCATCGATCAGGGCAATCTTTATTCTTATGGGGCGGCCAATCTGTTGGAAGAACCCGAGTTTTTCAATATCGACGTCACCAAAACCATATTGGCTTTGATTGAAAACAATAGCTATTGGTTTGATATTCTCAACAAAGTTGGAGCCCCTCTTGATTCCGGCTCAATCATTCATCTTCTTATCGGCGAAGACTTGGGCATGGAACACCTCGAACCCTGCGGTTTTGTTTACCAAACTTACGAAGCTGGTCCACATCGTGGCATCGTCGGCGTTATCGGTCCGGCTCGTTTTCACTACCAAAAAATTATTCCCATGGTTGACTATATTGCTGAACTAATTTCCACCATTACCCGTTAATTTTTTTATGACCCTCAAAGCTGACAAGCAAAAAATTATAGAATTAGAAAATCGGGCTCTTGAGCTCGAAGAAAAATGGAAACGGTCTTTGGCCGACTATTCCAATTTGGAAAAACGGATTGACGGCCAGCGGCAACTTTTTATTTCTTTGGTCACTACCGGTATTGTTGCCAAATTTATCGATGTTTTAGATGATCTTTATCTTGCCCAAAAACATCTCAATGACCCTGGATTAAAATTAGCGATTGATAAATACGTCGCTGTTCTGAAAAGCGAAGGCTTAGTTGAAATTGATCATTCCCAAAAATTTGACCCAACGACCATGGAGTGTATCGAAGCCGTAGAAGGTGAAAAAGACAAAGTCGTTGAAATCAAAAAAAGAGGCTATCTTCTTAACGGCCAATGTCTTCGTCCTGCCCAAGTCTCCGTCGGTCGTGGAGCTGAAATTAAAAATTAAATGTTATAAAATTTTAAACAAATATGCCTAACAAAATCATTGGTATTGATCTTGGTACCACCAATTCCTGTATCGCCGTTATGGAAGGCGGCACTCCAAAAGTTATTTTGACCTCTGAAGGTCGTAATACCATTCCTTCGGTTGTTGAGCCGGTTAAAAATTTGGTCGGTGATTTAGCCAAGCGGCAGATGGTCTTAAATCCTCAAAACACTATCTATAGTGTCAAGCGGCTGATGGGCCGCCGGTTTACCGATCCTGAAGTTGAAAAAACTAAAAAAGTCGCTGCTTACAAAATTGTTGCCGGTAAGGACAATATGGCTGCTGTTGAAATCAACGGTAAAATTTATACCCCTCAGGAAATTTCCGCCAAGATTTTAATGAAAGCCAAAGTTGATGCCGAAAAATATTTAGGTGAAAAAATTACCGATGCCGTGATCACAGTTCCTGCCTACTTTGACGATTCTCAACGCCAGGCTACCAAACAAGCCGGTGAAATTGCCGGTCTTACGGTTAAGCGGATTGTCAATGAACCCACCGCTTCAGCTCTCGCTTATGGCTTGGATAAAAAGAAAAAGGGGATAGTTGCTGTTTATGATTTGGGTGGCGGGACTTTTGATATTTCCATTTTGGAAATTGGTGATGGCGTTTTTGAAGTCAAAGCTACCAATGGTGATACTTTCCTCGGCGGCGACGACTTTGATCAAAAAGTTATCAACTGGCTTTTGGATAGCTTCAAAAAAGAACACGGTGTTGACCTAACCAAAGATCCCCAGGCTCTTCAGCGTATTCGTGAAGTCGCCGAAAAGGCCAAAATTGAGCTTTCTTCCGCCATGGATACCGAAATCAATTTACCTTTTATTACCCAAAAAGACGGCTCGCCTATTCATTTAACTATCAAGTTGACCCGTTCCGAATTGGAAAAATTAGTTGATGATTTAATTCAAAAAACTATTTCTCCGGTCGAAAAATGTCTCAAAGATGCCGGTGTCAACAAGAGTGATATCACCGATATCGTTATGGTCGGTGGTATGACCCGGATGCCCAAAGTTTTGGAAGTTGTCAAAACTTTTTTTGGCAAAGATCCCAACACTACCGTTAATCCTGATGAGGTTGTTGCCGTCGGGGCCGCCGTTCAGGGCGCTGTTTTGACCGGTGAAGTCAAAGACATTGTCTTGCTTGATGTTACCCCGCTTACTTTAGGCATTGAAACTGCCGGCAATGTTAAAACTCCGCTTATCGATCGCAATACCACCGTTCCTACCAAAAAATCGCAGGTCTTTAGTACTTATTCTGATAATCAACCTCAAGTTGAAATCAACGTTTTGCAGGGTGAACGGCCCATGGCGATCGACAACAAGTCGCTTGGTCGTTTTGTTCTGGACGGGATTCCTCCGGCCGCCCGTGGTACGCCTCAAATCGAAGTCACCTTCGATATCGACAGTAATGGCATTTTAAGCGTTACCGCCAAGGACAAGGGTACCAACAAAGAACAAAAAATCACTATTCAAAACGCTACCAACCTAACCAAGGAAGAGGTTGAAAAAATGAAAGCTGATGCTGATCTTCATGCCCAGGACGATGAGCAAAAACGGGCTTTGGTTGAAAGTCACAATCGTCTTGATAGCACCATCTTTTCCGGTGAAAAAACTATCAAAGACTTTGGCGATAAAGTCAAAGCCGATGATAAGCAAAAAATTGAGGAAAAAATCAAAGCCGGTAAAGAACTTTTAGCTAAAACTGATGCCAAAAAAGATGAATTTGACAAATTCTCCGAAGAACTTGGCCAAATCCTGCAAACCGTTGGTGCCGCTATTTATCAACAATCCGGCCAAGCCGGATCTTCGACAGGCCAACCCGAGCAGGAAGCACCTAAGTCCGACAAGAAAAAGGATGATTCCAAAAAAGAGGCTGAAGAAGGTGAGATTGTCAAATAAATGAAGCGGGATTTTTACGAAACTCTAGGTGTCAATAAGTCGGCCTCAAAAGAGGAGATCAAGTCCGCCTACCGAAAAAAAGCTCTTGAATGGCACCCTGACCGCAATAAGTCTGCCGATGCAGAGGAAAAATTTAAGGAAATCAATGAAGCTTACGAAATTTTAAGTAACGGTGAAAAAAAGGCGGCTTATGATCAATACGGTCATGCCGCCTTTGATCCGGCTACCGGTGGCTTTGGCGGTCGTACTTACACTGATCAATCCGGTCCTTTTACTTATACCTGGTCCGGTGGCAATCAAAATCCCTTTGGCAGTGGCACCGATTTTGATTTCGGCGGATTTAGCAATCCTTTCGATATTTTTGAACAGTTTTTCGGTGCCGGTTTCAGCACTGGTCGTTCCCGTTCTACCCGCCAATTACCCACTTACAAAATTCAGCTTAGTTTTTTAGATGCCGCCAATGGCTGTCAAAAAGAAGTTGATATTGCCGGCAAACACAAATCCATTAAAATTCCCGCCGGAGTTGACGATGGTCAACGGATTCGGTTTACCGACTTTATTCTCTATGTTGACGTTCTTCCCGATAAAACCTTCAAACGTGAAGGTAACGATGTTTTTGTCAATGTCGAAATTTCTTTTGCGGAAGCGGTTTTAGGTGCCGACATTGAAGTTCCTACTCTTAAAGATCGCCTTAAAGTCAAAGTCAAACCGGGCACTCAACCCAACACTCTTATTCGGCTTCGTGGCCAGGGGATTAGGGATGTCAACGGCTTTGGCGTTGGTGACCTTTATATTCGTCTGGTTGTTACTGTTCCCATCCGTCTAACCTCCCGGCAAAAAGATTTGATCAAAGATTTGGGATTGTAATTATTTTCTGCTATAATCTTCTCACTAAATTTATATAAATGGGTATTATCGGAACGGGGACGGGCAACGTCCCCCGTTTTTGATCTACCCCCAAAAAAACTATGGATCTTAAAAAACTACCAAAAACCGAATTTGCCGCTGCTGTCGCTCAAATTGCCGGTGAACGTAATATCGATGTCCAATCAATTCTCGATTCTATCGAACTTGGTCTAATTTCCGCCTATAAACGGGATCAAAAAGAACACGGAATTACTGTTTCCGAAGAGGATCAATTTACTGTCGAATTAGTTCCAGAAAGCGGATCTTTCAAGGTTTTCAATATTACCGATGATAAAAAAGTTGACGTTACTCCTCCCGGTTTTGGTCGAATTGCCGCCCAAACCGCCAAGCAGGTTATCGATCAAAAAATCCGCGAAGTCGAAAGAGAAGCCGTTTTGGGCGATTACCAAAAGAAAATCGGCTCCTTAATTTATGGAACTGTTCTTCGGGTTGATCCCTACCGCATTACCGTCGGCATTGGTAAGGCCGAAGGTATCTGTCCTAAAGAAGAACAAATAAAAAATGAAAACCTTCCCCTTAGCGACCATCGTCTTTTTTTGGTCAAATCGATTCTTGTTGATGAAAAAACTCTCCGCAAAGACATTATTCTTTCCCGCCGCGATAATGCTTTTATCGAACAGTTATTTGCCCGGGAAGTTCCTGAAGTTGGTAATCGGGCTGTCAAGATTGAAAAAATTGCCCGTGATTCCGGCGTTAGAATTAAGGTCGCCGTTTCTTCTTCCCAAGCCGGAGTTGATCCGGTCGGTTCCTGTATTGGTCAACAGGGTTCAAGAATTCAATCAATTCTTCGTGAACTTCCTGCCGACGAAAAGGTTGATGTTATTGCCTATTCAAAAAACTTAAATCAGTTTATTGCCCAAGCTTTATCGCCGGCTCAAAACGTCAAAGTCGAGTCAGTTAACAACAGTATGGCTGTAGTTTCCGTTTCCGAAGACCAGCTGGCTTTGGCTATTGGCGCCGGTGGTGAAAATGTTCGGCTAGCCGGTCTTTTGACCGGTCTTGAAATCAAAGTCCAAGCCGCTAAATAATTTTTAGGTTTTTTAACAATATGGCTCAACCTAACTCAACCCTCCAATTTCGTCCGCCGATTGTCACCATCATGGGTCACATTGACCATGGCAAAACTACACTTCTCGACAAAATCCGTACCACCAACATTGCCAATCGCGAAGCCGGTGGCATTACTCAACATATCGGTGCCTATCAATCTCAGGGCATAACTTTTATCGATACTCCCGGTCATGCCGCTTTTTGTGGCATGAGATCAAGGGGCGCTCAAATTACCGATATTGTCGTTTTGGTTGTTTCTGCCGCCGATGGCGTTATGGCCCAAACCAAAGAATGTCTCAACCTCATCAAGCTTTCAAACCTCCCCCTGATCGTTGCCCTCAATAAAATGGATCTTTCTACTGCCTCTCCCGACATGGTCAAAGGCCAATTAGTTGAGCTTGGTTTTACCCCTGAAGAATACGGTGGCTCCATTCCTTTGATTCCCGTTTCTGCTAAAACCGGCTTGGGTATCGACAAATTGATTGAAGAAATTAAGCTTCATGCTGAAGTCATGGAACTTAAAAACGAGACTGATTCTTCGCTTGAAGCTGTTGTTATCGAATCCAAGCTTGATAAGGCCCGCGGTCCTCTTGCTTCAGTCATCGTTCGTAAAGGTATTTTAAAGCTTGGCGATATCGTTTATTCGGAAAATATCCACTGTAAAGTCAAAGCTCTTCTTGATTACAACCGAAAATCTATTACCGAAGCCACTCCTAGCACTCCGGTTGAAATTCTTGGCTTTGAAGCTGTTCCCGCCATTGGTTCAACAATTACCCCTGCCAAGCAGGAGAAAAAAATAGTTTCTCCTCTTCCTGTCTCTATCGCCGTCGGTGAAGCTACCCCCAAGCTAAATATTATCCTCAAGTCTGACGTCGAAGGTAGCCTTGAGGCTTTAAAAAGTAGCCTCAACGATGATGTTTTGATCGTTTCTGCCGGTGTTGGCCAGGTTTCCGACAACGACGTTTTTATGGCTCAAGCCTCAAAAGCTCAAATTTATGCTTTTAACCTAAACGTTGACAAATCAGTCAAAAATTTAGCCCAAAACTCCAAAGTCACCCTCTTTGAGTCCAAGGTAATTTATGAAATTATTGACGACATCCAGGCTAGAGTTTTAAGGCTACTTGAACCTACTATTGACGAAACTATCCTTGGTGAAGGTAAAATTATTGCCGAATTCAGCATTGACAAGGTAAGAATCGCTGGCTTTCAGTGCACCAAAGGGGAAATTTCCAAAGGGGATTTGGTTCATCTCAAGCGCGACGACAAAATCATCAAAGATACCAAAGTTGAAGGTATTCACCAGGCTAAAGCTACTATTGACAAGGCTAAAGCAGGTTCAGAATATGGCATTACCTTTCGTCCCTATGTTGATTTTAAATTAAACGATGTTATAATATCCTATAAGAAGTAGTAATTACTATGAGCCCCAGAAGCTCTTCTTTATTTACTAATCAATTTGGAAGCAGGCCAAATATGAAAAACTATAATATTGCTCCGATCAAAAATTTACTTCAGAACAGTAAAAATGCTCTCGTAGTCGTTCCTCAAATGAACGTCGACAGCATTGCCGGTGCTTTAGCTTTAGCCCTGGCTTTAAAGAAAAAAAATATTGATACTAAAGTTTTTTGTCCGACCGGAACCGATCAAAATTACTCCAAATTAAGCGGACTTGAACTTTTGAGCGATACCTATAATGCTTCAGATTTGGTCATTTCTTTGGATCATCCGCTCGATCAAATTGAAAACGTTTCTTACAACGATGATGGCGGTCACCTTAATTTAGTCATCAAAACCAAGTCTACTTCCCCAAAAATTCAGAATGATCATATCGTTATCAACAGTTCCTCAACCGCCGATATCTGTTTTATGCTCGGCGACGAAACTGTTTTGGGCGACAAAGCTTCCCTTACTCAAAAAGGCAATTGGGTTTTCTTGTCTCCTACCAATATCAACAAAGCTTGGGCCAAGGCCTCTTTGATCGATCCTGATGCTCCATTTTGTGAGATGCTTACTTTTATGTTGCCCATACTTGGTTTGGAACTTGACCTTGATTCCGGTAAAAATCTTTTAATCGGTCTTCGGGTTGCTACTCAATCTTTTTCAGTTAACGTTTCTCCGGAAACTTTTGAAGCCGGCGCTGTCTGTCTTCGGGCTACTCAGCCGGTTGAGGTTCAACCTGCTTTCGAACCCACTCCGATTGAAAATGTTGAGAAAACCGGTTCCTTCACTCCCGGTACCAACAAACCCAATCCCGCTCCGACTATCTAATCCATCGCCAACCTGAATTTGTGCTATAATTCCCCCACTACTATCATGCTGGTTTCTTGGGAGCCATTCCAAGATTTTAGTTTTTACCAGTCAATAGCAGTAATTTTATGGCATTAACCAAAGAAGAAAAAAACGAGATCATCTCGAAATACTCTCAAGCCAAAGGCGATACCGGCTCACCCGAAATTCAAATCGCCATCCTTTATAAAGAAGTCGAAAAGCTTCAGGGCCATTTAGCCGAAAACAAGCACGATTCTCCCGCCAAACGCGGATTATTAAGTAAAATTGCCAAGCGTCGTCGTCTCTTACGTTATTTATCCGAGCATAACCCCGAAAGATACCAAAAAATCGTCAAGGATTTGGGTCTAAAGAAATAAAGCTCGTGGTTATCGTTTATAATTAATTTATTAATCTAATTTATTTTTCTCATGCCAAAAATTTCTGCTGATATCAAAATCGGAACCAAAACAGTTACCTTAGAAACCGGAGTTTTAGCTCCGCAAGCCAACGCTTCAGTTTTAGCTACCTACGGTAAAACCGTTATTTTAGCGACCGTTGTTTTAGGTGCTGTTGACGAAACCAAAGATTATTTTCCTCTGACGGTTGAATTTGTCGACAAGCTTTATGCCGGTGGCATAGTTAAAGGTGGTAAATGGATCAAGCGCGAAGGTGCTCCTTCCGATACGGCCATTCTTTTTGGCCGGATTATCGATCGTTCCGTCCGTCCTCTTTTCCCGGCTGGTTTTCAAAATGAAATTCAGCTAATTGTCACTGTTTTAAGTAACGACAAAGACAACGACGTTATCGTTCCGGCTTTTTTAGCCGCTTCTACCGCCCTCACCATTTCCGACATTCCTTTTGCCTCAACTGTCTCCACTGTCAGAATTGGTCAATTGGATAAGCAATTAGTAGTTTGCCCAAGCATTTCCGATCAAACTAAGTCCACTTTGGATCTTTTGGTTTGTACCAACGACTTTGGGGTCAACATGATTGAATGTGACGCCAAAATTGTCGACAATAAAACTATTCTCGAAGCTATCAAATTAGCCAAAGAGACCGGTGAATCAGTCAATGACCAGATCAAAGACTTTGCCAAAAAATGTCAAAAAACTAAAGTTGAATATACTGCCGTCTTGCCTTCTCAGGAACTTATCGCCGAGGTTGAAAAAATTATCAACTCTGATATCAAAGATTTTCTCAAAAATGGTGCCGACGGGGCTCATACTGCCGCTGAAACCGCCATCAAAGACAAAGTCAAAGAACTTTACAAGGCCAAAATCAAGTCCGAAGAAGTCAAGCTAAATATCTTAATGATGGCTATCGACGAGTTGATTAAAAAAGCTTTCCGGGCTCAAACTTTAGCCGGCAGCCGCTATGATCATCGTGAACTTGATGAAATTCGGCCTTTGGATATTGAAGTTGGCGTTTTACCCTGCACTCACGGCTCCGCCCGTTTCCAGCGCGGTTTAACTCAAGCTCTTACTATTACTACCCTAGCCCCTCTTTCAGAACAGCAACATCTTCAGGATTCTTTGGGAGAAATTACCAAGCATTATCTTCACTATTATTCCGCTATGCCTTTCTCTACCGGCCAAACCGGTCGGACCGGTCGTCCCGGCCGTCGGGAAATCGGTCATGGTGCTTTAGCCGAAAAGGCTCTTTTACCGGTTATTCCTTCAGTTGATGAATTTCCTTACACTATCGTTTTAACTTCTGAAGTTCTGTCTCAAAACGGCTCCTCATCCATGGCTTCAACCTGCGGCTCAACTTTATCTCTTATGGATGCCGGTGTCCCGATTAAGGACAAAGTCGCCGGTATTTCCGTTGGTATGATTTCTGACGACAAAAAATTTGTTCTTCTTACCGACATTGCCGGTGTCGAAGATCACTATGGCGACATGGATTTCAAAATTACCGGTACCCGTCAGGGTATTACTGCTATCCAGCTTGATATCAAAAGTCTTGGCCTGAATTTAAAAATGATCGAAGATACTTTTGTGGCTTCGACCGAAGCCCGTCTTAAAATTTTGGACAAAATCGAATCGGTTTTAGCCGCTCCCAGAAACCATCTTTCTGTCTATGCTCCCAAGATTAAAATGGTTCGTCTTCCCGAAGACAAAATCGGTGAAGTTATCGGTAGCGGCGGTAAAACTATCAAAGCCTTAATGCAAAAATTCGATGTTCAAATTGACATTGATGATATTGGTTTGGCTTCAGTTTCCGGTAGTGATATTGGTAAGGTTAACGATGCAGTCTTTCAAATCGAATCTATGATCAAAGAAGTTCAAATTGGTGAAGAATACGACGGCGTTGTCACCCGGGTCGAAAATTACGGCGCTTTTGTCGAATTTTTACCAGGTCGTGAAGCTCTTTTGCATGTTTCTGAATTAAGCGGTGGTTTTTGTTCTGACCCAAATAGCTTAATTAAAGTTGGTGATAAGCTAAATATCCGGATTTCCGGATTTAACGACAATCATCAAATTAAGCTTTCTGCTCCGGCCTTCAAAGCCGCCCATCCCGGTGAAGCCCGTCCCGCTGGTGCTCCCGGTCCTCAAAACCGGGCCGACTTTGGCGGCAACCGTGAATTTAGTAAATTCAATCCCGATTTCCGCTCTCAACGACCCCGCCGCTAAAAACCTTGTATACTGATAAAAGATGGATTCTACCCAAACCGCTGCCGAAGCAATCCAAAAACTTATCGTCAAAAGCCAAACCGTTCAATTTCCTGACGGCCTTCAGGAAAAGCTAAACGAACTTTTTTCTCAATTGGAAATCAACTCCAAATCCGAAAATACTTTTTGGCAGTATTACCAAACTGCTCAAAAATATCTCGACTGGCTAGTCTCTCTTCCTTGGACTAAAGAAAGTCAGGATATTTTGGATCTCAATTACGCCCGGGAAAAACTCGACGAAAACCATTATGGTCTCAATGAGGTTAAGGAACGGATGCTGGAATATGTTTCTGTTTTAGGTCTCCAAAAACATCGCACTCCTGATCAGAAGCTTCGGGCCCCAATCCTTCTTTTTGTTGGCCTAGTCGGTACCGGTAAAACTACCATGGCCAAATCAATTGCTGACGTCTTAGGCCGCCAGTTTATCCGCATTCCTTTCGGCGGACTTGGGGATCCGCTTTATCTTCGTGGCCAATCACGGCTTTATCAAAACGCCGAACCCGGTGCCATTATCCGCGGTCTTGCCACTGCCAAAGTTAGGAATCCGGTCATTCTGCTTGATGAAATTGACCGGGTAGCCGACGATGCTCTTAATACTATTATGGGTGTTTTAGTTGAGCTTTTGGATCCGGAACAAAACAACAAATTTACCGATCACTATATCGATTATCCCTTTGATCTTTCTCAATGTTTTTTCGTCGCTACCTGCAACAACACCACTCGTATTGCTACTGCTGTTTTGGATCGGCTTGAAGTTATTCAAATGCCATCCTATACCGACGAAGAAAAAACTGTCATTGGCCGAAATTACCTTTTTCCAAAAGCCCTAAAAGAATCTGGTCTTTCCCAAAACGAAATCAAAATTTCCGAAAATGTCTGGCCCCAAATTATTCGACCTTTAGGCTTTGACGCCGGAGTTCGTACTCTCAAGCGCAACATTGAAGGTCTTTGTCGTCGGGTTGCCCACCTAATTTTTTCCGGTAAAGCTCAAACTATTACTATCGACGAATCCAATATCAAATCCTATATTCCTCAGTGGTAGAAATTTTTATGCCAAAATCTAAAAAAATAAATAAACTCACTTCTGCGACTAACGCTGACTACATCCCTTACCTTAGTCTTTTTCTTCTCGCCCTCGCTTTCACAATATTGCTGGTTACCTTAAGCCGTGTCCACTAACGCTCAAAAACTCCAATATCTGGAAGGACTAATTACTCAATGTAAAAAATGTCCGCTCTCCAAAAATGCCACTCATCCGGTTCCGGGTCATGGCAATCCGGAGACGAAAGTTGTCTTCATCGGTGAAGCCCCCGGCTTCTTTGAAGACCAACAGGGTTTGCCTTTTGTCGGCAATTCTGGTAAACTTCTAGACAAGCTTCTGAATTCGATCAAACTGAAAAGGGAAGAGGTTTTTATCTGCAATATTCTGAAACACAGGCCACCGGAAAATCGCGATCCACTTCCATCTGAAATTGAGGTTTGCACGCCTTATTTAAAGGCTCAATTACAAGTTATTAAACCAAAAATTATTATCACTCTTGGCCGCTATGCCATGAATTACTTTTTACCGGACAAGTCTATTAGCCAAATTCACGGGCAAATCAGCAATCTTTCCTGGCAGGGGATTGATCTTACTCTGATTCCTGTTTATCATCCTTCAGCCGGATTACGCAATGGAGCCATGCTGACCGCGCTCCAAAACGATTTTACTTTTATAGGTCAGTATTTAGTTCTCAACAATTAAAAAAATTATGATTTCAAAAAATATTAACAAAAATCAAAACCAGTCTGTTTTCGGAATTTCAGCTCAAAAAAATTTCCGTCCTCAAACCAATTTTTCCGGTGTTAAAAATCCGGTCCGCGAGTTTCATTCCGCTCATAGTTCAGTTCGTATCTGTTCTCTCGGCGGCTGGGGTGATGTTACTCAAAACATGTTCGTTTATGAATTTATCCCCAACGGCGATATTTCTAAAAGCGAAATTATTATCGTCGATGCCGGAGTTGGCTTCCCCGAAGAAGATACTTTTGGTGTTGATCTTCAAATCCCCGATACCCGTTATCTGGCCGATAAAAAAGATCGTATTTTAGGTATTTTTATTACTCACGGCCACGAAGACCACATCGGTGCGGTTCGTTTTATCTTACCTATTTTAGGCCAAAATATTCCTATTTTTGCCCCCAAATTAGCCGCTGCTTTCATCGAAGCCCGATTGGCAGAAGGCAATATTCATGCCAATATCAATATTTATCAAAGTAACGTTCCCATCACTAGGGGTTCTTTTTCGGTTGATCCGATTTTAGTAACTCATTCAATTCCGGATACTTTTCATTTTGCTATCACTACTCCCGCCGGTATTTTTTACCACGGCTCTGATTTCAAATTTGATCTTTTTCCGCTCGATGGCAAAGATCCCGATTTTAGACATATTGCTCGGGTTGGTGAAAAAGGTGTTACCTGTCTTTTGTCCGACTGTTTAGGCTCTGACCGAGAAGGTTTTTCTCCCTCTGAAAGTTCGATTGCCGAAAATTTTCATCGGGAAATTACTACCGCTAAAGGTCGGGTTTTTATTACCTCTATTTCCAGTAACATTATTCGCTGGGGACAGGCGGTTGATGCCGCCAAATCCTGCGGCCGCAAAATTATTACCGTTGGGATGTCGGTTGAAAAAGCTATTAATATTGCCAAAGAACTTGGTTATATCAACCTTTCCGATGCCGATCTTATTGATCTTGACCGCGCCAAAAACTTCCGCGACAACCAGCTTTTGTTTTTAGTTGCCGGTTTTGCCGGTCAACCCGAATCAGCTTTAGCTAAAATGATTATGGGTAAACATAAAATTAAAATTAAACCAACCGACCGGGTTATCTTTTCCTCTCCTGATTACATTCCCGGCACTACCAGCAATATTCATTACATGATCGATACCCTTTCAAAAATGGGTGTTGAAGTTATGTATGGTGAAAAAGAAGAGCTTCACGTTTCCGGCCACGGTTATCAAAAAGAACACGCTCTTCTTATCGATTTAGTTAACCCCAAATATTTATTGCCTATTGGCGGCAATTATCGTCATATCCGTAGTTATCAAACTATGGCGCAGGAGCTTGGTTATACCCAAGACCAGCTTATCAGCCCCGATTATGACTCAGCCATTACTTTTAACGGTAACGGTCATATCGACACCAGCTTTCACCTTGGTTTGAAAAAAGTTCTCATTGATGGCTTTGGCATTGGTGATGTCGGCACTACCGTTTTACGTGATCGAAAACTTTTAGCCAACGATGGTATGTTTTCAGTTGTCATAATGCTTAACAAAATAAACGGCGAACTCTACAAAGAACCGGTTATTCTTTCCCGTGGCTTTGTTTTTGTCAAAGAAAATACCGATCTTATTAGTTATCTTAAGCAGGAAGTTATTAATAAGTTCAAAGAAGTCACCAGTTCACCGGCTAATTTTGATTATATCCGTGAACAAATTCAGGCCCATATCGAAAGTATTATCTACAAAAAAACCGGCCGCCAGCCCATGGTCCTGCCTTTGGTAATTGAGGTATAATCTCTTCATGCGTTACTCCAAGCTTTTTGGTAAAACCTCTAAAACCGTTACCAAAGATGCTGTGGCTGTTAGCCACAAACTTTTACTTCAGGGTGGTTTTATCCGCATGCTTTCTGCCGGTCGGTTTACCTTATTGCCTCTTGGTTTGAAAGTTTCCCAAAAAATTGAAAATATAATTCGAGCTGAAGTTGAAAAAACCGGTGCTCAAGAATTGATTATTCCCACTCTTCACCCGCTCGATCTTTGGGCTACGGCCAAACGTGATAAAAAATTTGGCTCTGCCACTATGAAAGTTACCGATCGTAATAATTCCGAATTTATTCTTGGACCCACCGGTGAGGTCGTCATGTTGGACTTAGTCCGGCAGTTAAATATTACTTACAAAGATCTCCCGATTAATATTTACCAATTTTCCCAAAAATTCCGGGACGAAACCAGAGCTACTGGCGGATTGCTAAGGGTCAAAGAATTTTTAATGAAAGACGCCTATTCGTTTCATGTTGACGAAGCCGACCTAATGGTTACTTTCAATCGCTATAAAACCGCCTATAAAAATATCGCCAAAATTCTCGATTTAAATGCCATTCCGGTCGAAGCCGATTCAGGGGCCATCGGCGGCAATCTTTCTTATGAGTTCATGGTAGAAACTGAAGCCGGTGAGGACACTGTCGCCAAATGCTCTTGTGGTTATATCGCCAATACCGAAAAAGCTACTTTTGTCCTGGATCCGATTAATCTTTCGGAAAACATCAAGCCGATGGAAATTGTTTCCCAGCCCGAATGGGTTTTATCCATGGAAGATAATGTCAAACACTATGGTAAAGATAAAAAATATTTCTTAAAAAACGTTGTTTACAAAGACATCGACGGAACAATTATTATTGCCGTTATTCGTGGTGATCTTTCAGTTAACAAGTCCAAGCTTGCCAGGGTTTATGGTGCCAAAGGGGATTTAGGGCCGGCCACCGACGAAGACTTAACAAAACTCGGTACCCGTCCCGGCTGGGTTCATTGTTGGGGTCATGATGCAGTTTATGTCGGCGATTTGTCTTTAAAAACCGTTCACAATTTTATCGGTGGTCAAAAAGAAAAAGACACCGATTCAGTCAACGTCAACCATGGTCGTGATTTTACCTGTCAAATTGAAGGTGATATTGCCCAAGTCGAGGAAGGTTTTATTTGTCCTAGCTGCAAAAAGCAACAATTACGATTAGTTAAAGCTATTGAGTTTGGGCATATATTTAACATTGGTTATGTCTACAGCGATCCGATGAATATTACTTTTGTCGACAAAGACGGTAGTCTAAAGAAATTTTACATGGGTTCTTATGGCATCGGTATTGGTCGGGCCTTAGCCACAATTGCCGAAACTCACAATGATGCCAAAGGTATTGTTTGGCCGGCCTCTGTTGCTCCCTATGCTGTTCACCTATTAGTTCTTGATCTTCAAGACGAAGCCATTAAAAGCGAAGCGGAAAAACTTTACCAACATCTTTTGGACAACAAAGTTGACGTTCTTTATGACGATCGGCTCGAGTCTACCGCTGGCGAAAAATTTGCCGACGCCGATCTTTTGGGCATTCCCATCAGGCTGGTTGTCAGTAAGCGTAGTCTTTCGGCCGGTGGAGTTGAAATTAAAAGCCGTTCTGGTACAGAAGCCAAAATCATTCCTCTTGACCAAATCACCGACCATCTTTCGTAAAAATCCTTTTAAATTCTAGATTCTCGATTTTATATTCTATATACTGTATCCATATGGCAAAACGTGGCCGCAAGAAAAAAGGAAGACTTCTTCCCAGTTTCCATCTCAAACCGGAAACCGTAAAATCCATCTTTTTTATTTTCTTTTTAATTCTCTCGATTATTTCCATCTTTTCTTTTCTTCAAATCGGACCCTTGCCTACCCGTTTTAATCAAATTTTAGACCGTCTGTTTGGTTTTGGTTCGGTTTTTGTTCCGTTTCTTTTGGTCTTAGTTTCTTTTTCTTTTACCAAAATTAAGTCGCCTCTTCGCGAGCTTAACGTTTTTTTAGGCTTCGTCATCATGTTTATTTCCGTTATTAGTCTTTTTGGCGAAGGACTGGCTGGTCTGTTTCTTTTTAATCAGCTTCTAGCCTTAATTGGTGAAAAAGTAATCGTCTATCTTATTTATTTTTTTTCCTTTATTGTCGGCTTTGTGGTTTTATTTGATACCTCAGTTGTCCAAATCATCAAATTTTTTATCAAAGTCTTTTTAATGATCAAAAAATACACTATTGGTAATATTGCCAAAGCCAAAAAAACCAAAGATAAAGAAACCCGTTATGTCCAATCCGAACTTTCTCCGGAAGATTCAAATTCTAAAGACAAAGATAAAGAAGAAAAATCGTCTTCCAAGACTAATTTGGGAGTTGTCGGAATTGCTCCGATTCTAAAACAACCTGCCAGTCTGTCTCTTTCTTCAAAATCTACCGACAATCTCGAAACTCAAATTTGGCAATATCCACCTATTTCATTATTTGATGAAAGTTCTGGCACCAAAGCTGACCGCGGCGATGTTCGGAAAAATGCCAACACTATTGAACAAACTCTTGACTCGTTTGGCATTACAGCTCGGGTTGCCGAAGTTAACAATAGTCCTTCAGTAACTCAATATGCTCTCGAAGTCGCTCTCGGTACAAAATTGGCCAAGATCGTCAGTTTAAGCAATGATTTGGCTATGGCTCTAGCCGCTCCCGGTGGTCAAATTCGGGTTGAAGCCCCTATTCCCGGCCGTTCGTTGGTTGGTATCGAAGTTCCCAATCGGTCCCTTGAAATTGTTCCTATCCGTCAAATTCTTGATGCCGATGTCATGAAAACAGCCAAGTCAAAAATAGCTGTTCCGTTGGGCAAAGATGTTGGCGGGATTGCTCGGATAGCCGATATTGCCAAAATGCCTCACGTTTTAATCGCCGGCCAAACCGGTTCCGGCAAATCGGTTTGTATTAACTCTTGGATCTGTTCCATTTTATTTAGAGCTTCTCCGAGCGAAGTCCGGTTAATTTTAGTTGATCCCAAAAGAGTCGAGCTCACTCCTTATAACGGGATTCCTCATCTTTTAACTCCGGTTATCGTTGAACCGGAAAAAGTTATTTCCGCTCTCAAATGGGCTTCCGACGAAATGGAAAGACGCTACAAAATGTTTACCGAGGTTGGGGCTAAAAATATCGAAGGATACAATAACATTGCCGGTTTTCAATCCATTCCTTATATCATTATCTTTATCGACGAATTGGCCGAAATCATGCTTTTTTCTCCAGCTGAAGCTGAAGAAAATGTTTGTCGCATTGCTCAAATGGCTCGGGCTACCGGCATTCATTTGGTCTTAGCCACTCAACGTCCATCGGTCAATGTTATCACCGGATTAATCAAAGCCAACATTCCCGCCCGCATGGCTTTCGCGGTTGCTTCCATGATGGATTCTCGGGTAATTTTGGATACTCCCGGAGCTGAAAAACTTCTTGGCCGGGGGGACATGCTTTATATTCCACCTGATTTAGCTAAGCCGGTTCGTATTCAGGGTTGTTTTATTTCCGACAAAGAAATTGGTCGCTTAATTGATTACCTTAAAGCCCAGAAAAGCGCCAATTATGACAATCAAGTTACGAGCCAATCCATTGCCAACCCCGATATCACCCGCAAAAACTTACCTTTTGTTGATGGCGAAGAAAGAGATGAACTTTTCGAAGAAGCTCTCAAACTGATTCAGCAAACCGGTCGGGCTTCGGCCTCTCTTTTTCAGCGCCACCTTAAACTTGGCTATGCCCGCGCCGCCCGGCTTTTGGATCAACTTCAGAGTGCCGGAATTGTTGGCCCCGGTAAAGGTGCCAAGCCCCGTGACATTCTCATTCCCCATAACACCTCTTCTGATTCCGAGGCTTAACCTATGTTCCGCGCTGCCACTATCTTACGAAATTCCCGTCTTGACAAAGAATTAGAATATCAGGAAATTGCCAAAAAGATCAAAGTTCCGGCAAAATACCTTAAAGCTATTGAGGACGAACAAACCGACTCTTTTCCCAACGAACCTTACTGCTCTCTAATTGTCAAAGATTATGCCGACTTCTTGGGCTTAGACGGTCAGCACATTCTTAAATTATTTCATCGTGATTTTGAACAAAAACGTCAATCTCAAAACACCTCTCTTCCCAAAACTATCATCACCCCTCAGTTTACCTTCTCTCTTTTCGTTGTTATTTCTCTGCTTCTGTTTTTTGTTTATCTAATTTCCGAATACGTCAAATTTAATCGTCCGCCGAAGCTGCAGGTTAGTTGGCCAACCAATTTGTCTGCAATTGTTGATATCACCGGAGTTACTGACTCCGAAGCTACTGTCAGAATTAATAATGATTTGGTCATTGTCGATCAATCCGGAAAATTTTCTAAAAAAATCAATTTACCTGTAAACGGTAGTAAAGTAGTCGTTGAATCCAAATCCCAATCCGGTAAAACGACTCGTGATGAAAAATTTTTAAAATAGTTTATACTGAAGCCATGGATCTAACTCAAATCATCGTTATTATTAGCCTTTTGTCAATTTCTGCCGTTATCGTTACTTGCGGCATTTGGCTGTCACTTACTCTTAAAGAGCTAAAAAACACTCTCTTTAAAACCAATCTCATTCTTGACGATACCAAACAAATCAGTTCCTCATTAGCCCAGCCTTTTAATTCTTTTTCCGAATTTATTTCCGGTTTCAAAAATGGTATTCAGTTATTCAACTCTCTTTTTTCAAAAAATAAGAAAATAGAAGAGTAATTTTACTTATGTCAGAGTCCGACTCAAATTGTTGTTGCCACCGAAACTCAAATTTTGTTGTTGGCTTGATTTTTGGTGCTGTTATCGGTGCTGTTATTGCCATTATTATCTATAAAAACGACAAAACAAAAGTTTTTGACAGTCTTTATAAAAAACTCTCCGGTTTTTTAAAAAATTTTAAAGCACCCGCTCAAACCTCGCGACCTAGCCAATCATCCAAAAAATTAATTGCCTCTAAAACTATCAAAAAACCAGTCAGAAAAAAATCTCCTAAAACCTTCATTCGCCCCAAAGGCTAATCTGCTATAATTTCTTCATGATCACGGCCCCCGAACTTAAGGAAAAATTTGTCAATTTTTTTCTTGGCAAACAACATCACGAAATTCCTTCTGCCTCTCTTCTCCCTGACAACGACTCTACCACTCTTTTTATTTCTGCCGGCATGCATCCCCTGGTTCCGTATCTATTAGGTCAACCCCATTCTTTAGGGAAAAAACTTGTCAATGTTCAAAAATGTGTCCGTACCGACGATATCGATGAAGTTGGTGACAGTTTCCATCATACCTTTTTCGAAATGCTTGGCAATTGGAGCCTTGGCGATTATTTTAAAGAACAAATGATTCCTTTTTCTTGTGAATTTTTAATCAAAATTTTAAAACTCGACGTTAAAAAACTTGAAGTCACCTGTTTTGCCGGCAACCAAAACTCACCCAAAGATGAATTAAGTGCCTCTATCTGGGAAAAAAGCGGTATTCCAAAAGAAAAAATAAAGTTTTTAGTTGACAATTGGTGGGGTCCGGCCGGTACTACCGGCCCCTGCGGCCCTGACACTGAAATGTTTTTTAACGGATTGGAAATATGGAACGACGTTTTCATGGAGTTTAATAAAAATTCCGACGGTTCTTTTACAAAACTCAAACAGCAAAATGTTGACACCGGTATGGGCGTCGAAAGAACTTTAGCCGTAATCTCGGGTTTAGATGATAATTATCTAACTTCAATTTGGCAACTGATCATCAAAAAAATCGAAAATATTTCCGAAAAAAAATATTCTGAAAACTTAAAACCGATGCGCATAATTGCCGACCATATCCGTTCCGCTGTTTTTATTATTGCCGCCGGAGTCGAAGCCGGCAACAAAGAAGCCGGTTATGTATTGCGACGTCTAATCAGGCGCGCAATTCGTCAGGGTAAATTACTAAATATCGAAACCAATTTTACTTCGAAAATTGCCGAGTCCGTTTTGGCCAATCAGCATAACTACGCCGGCATTTACCCGGAATTAAATCAAAATCAAGAGAAAATCTTTACTGTCTTAGAAGCCGAAGAAAATAAATTCCGCCAAACCTTAAACAATGGTCTCCGTGAAATCCAAAAATTAATTGACCGCCAAAAAAGCGTTTCCGGGATCGAAGCCTTTAATCTTTATCAATCCTATGGTTTTCCGGTAGAAATGGTCGAAGAAGAATTACAAAAAAATAGTTTAACCTTAGATTTAACCGAATTTAATAAATCTAAAGCAGAACACCAAAAGCAGTCTCAAACCCTTTCTGCTGGCAAATTCAAATCAGGTCTAGCAGACAACTCCGAAATTATTATCAAATATCACACCGCTACCCATCTTTTACACGCTGCCCTCCGCCAAATATTAGGCGCTAGTGTTCAACAGTCTGGCTCCAATATTACCGCCGACCGTCTTCGTTTTGATTTTAGTCATGGAGAAAAGTTAACCGATTCAGAGCTTCAAAAAGTCGCCAATCTAGTCAACCAAAAAATCGCCGAAAAAATTTCAATTACTTGCGATAATCAAAAATTTACTGATGCCCAAAAACAAGGGGCCTTAGCTTTTTTTGGTAACAAATATCCGGAATTTGTTTCTGTCTATACCATCGGTGATTTTTCCAAAGAAGTTTGTACTGGCCCTCACATCAACAACACTTCAGCTTTAGGTAGATTCAAAATTATCAAAGAGGAATCGGCCGGGTCAGGAAAGCGTCGGATTTACGCTGTTTTAGAATAAAACGCTTTAAGATATAGTATCCTTATACAATGGATCAGTTTTGGTTGTCGTTTATTACCGATGATTGTTTTACTTTAGCTTTGGTTTCGGCTGACGATCAAAAATATTCTGTTACCCAAATTAACTCTCCCCAAGGTCTCAACAAGGACGACCCCGGATCACTGATTACTACTGCCACCACTGCCATTGGCGAAACCATTTCCTCATTAAGCATTTCTCCCCCAGCCAAAATTGCCTTTGTAGTTTCTCCTTTTTGGGTCGATGCCAACGGCAAAATTATCGACACTAAAATCAAATCAATCGAATCAATTTGTCGTTCTCTAAAGCTCAAGCCGATGGGCTCTATTGCTTTCGACGAAGCTATTACCGAGGAAGCTAATCTTCACGATGGTTTTCCGGCCAGTTTTATTTTACTTTACTCTTGTCAGTCAGAAGTAGTAATTTCCCTTGTTTATCTTGGAAAGATTACCAAAAGACTCCACAAATTTTTAACCACTCCTCTCGATCCTCCTTTTTTAGAAAATTGCCTTTTAGAATTCGATTCGCCTTCGGCTTTGCCTCCCCAAATTATTGTTTTTGGCGACTTACCTTCAAATTTTATTCAGGATTTAAAAAATTACTCTTGGGTAGGCAAAAAAAATATCGAAACTTTTCTTCATTTCCCTCAAATTAATCACTATCCTGATGAAAAATTATTTGATATTTTCTCTTCCTTAATTACTGCCCAAATGAACCCAATTATTACCTCCAAACCAGCAGAACCGGAAACTTTAGTAAAACCAGTGGAGGAAGAAGAGTCAGCTACTTCCCTTGAAGAAGTTTCCTCCGCTGATTTGGGTTTTTCCGTCGTTGAGGAAAAGGCATTTTCTCCTCCTCTGCCCCCGGTTTTATCTCCGGCTCCTATCCTTCCTCCTTCTAAACCTAAATTAAAACTAAAGTTTAAAATCCCTCACCTTCGGCTGAAAATCAATTTTCTACTGCCTTTAGCTTTTACTCCTCTACTGTTTTTAATCCCTTTTTATTTTTCTTCCGCCACCATTACTCTTTACACTTCCCCTTATTCTTTTTCCAAAGACATTGCTGTTACTCTTGATTCTTCGGTTCAAAATCTGAATGTTGCCAAAGGAACCATTCCGGTTACCAAAAAAACCTTTACTATTTCTACTACCGCCTCTATAAAAACTACTGGTCAAAAAACGGTTGGCGACAAAGCCAGAGGAGATATTATTGTTTTTAACAAGCTTGACAATCCGCAAACTCTTCCCAAAGGTAGTATTTTGCTGGATAGTAGTGGTAAAAAATTTGAGTTAATCAATACCGCTTCCATTGCCTCCAGCAGTTCCAATCTTGATGCCGGCATTATTAATCTTGGTCAAACTAAAGCTCAAGTTTTGGCTCTCGATATTGGCCCCGAATATAATCTAGCCAAAAACACCAAATTAACGTTTAAAGATCATCCGGAAATCTCTTTTGTTGCCAAAGTTTCCGACGGGCTTATCGGTGGTACTAAAAATTCTGTCAATGTTGTTTCCCAGTCAGACAAAGACAGTCTTTCTTCAAAAATTAACCAAGATCTTAATTTGGCTATCGATCAAAAAATCAAAAGCGAAGTCAGTGTTTTACCCGGTTTGATTAAAGAAACTATCCAAAGTAAGCCCGGTCGGATTGAATATAATCGTGAAGTTGGCGAAGAAGCCGCCGATCTTGAAGCTACCCTTGCCGCCGATGTTTTGGTTTTTTTGATTGATCCATCTAAAAAAGCTGAAATTGTTAATAATTTTCTCAAAGATCTTCCCGATTTTTCTCAAACCAAAATTATTTTGGATAATTTCGCTTTTTCTTTTAAAGATATCCAAAACAAAACTGACAGTTCTACTGCTACCCTAAGCATTGGTGGTTCTTCCCCTCCAAACATTAATGTTGACTCAATTCGTCAGCGAATAAAGGGTCGAAGGCGGGTCGTTGCCGGTGATATTCTCAAAAAAGTCCCCCGAGTCTACAACTTTAAAATTGACACCAACTTCAAATTTTTACAAGCCATTAACCCTCTCCCTTTCCGTTCCCAAAAGATCAATATTGAAATTCAATAATTATGACCTATGCATATTACAAAAAAAAGCCGGTAAATACCAACAAAAAATGGTTAGCCGTTTCTTTCTTTGTTTTTGGTTTTTTTCTTCTTTCATCAGCAGTTTTTCCGATTCTTCAATTTCAGTTTTCCTATTCTCAAAAATTTAATCAGCTTCAAAACCCCCTATCTACCCGATTTTACAATCGCTCCGGCAATATTTTAGGTGAAGTTTCCACCGACCTCACCCAGCTTAATAACTGGTTTGTCGCTGATAGTTCTTCTTCGCCAAAACCGGAATCTCAACTTTCTTCCGATGGTATTTCTGCTTACCGACTTTCGATTCCGTCTCAAAAGATTCAGGACGCTACTGTTATTGTTGGCAGTATGGATCTCAAAAAAAGTCTGATCCAATATCCTCAAACCGCTCTTCCTGGCCAGCTTGGCAATGCTGTAATTTTTGGCCATTCAGTTCTTCCTCAATTTTTTAATCCCAAATCATATCTGACTATTTTTTCTACTCTTTATCGTCTCAAGCAGGGGGATGAAATTTACGTTGACTATGACAATATCAAATATAAATATTTAGTTGAAGAAATGTACGAAGTCAAGCCTACCGACCTTTCCATTCTTGAACAACGTTTTGATGGTCGTTACTTAACCTTGATTACCTGTTCTCCCCCCGGAACTTATCTTCGTCGCCTGGTCATCAAAGCCAAAATAGTGGACTTTTAGCCCAAATTATGCTATAATACAAGCTATAGATGAATGTTTTAGCCATTGATTACGGGACCAAGCGAATCGGCCTGGCTATTGCCATTAACGGCATTATCGAAACTCTTCCTGCTTTAAAAAACAACCCGTCTCTTTTTTCCGGTCTTAAAAAAATTATTGCTGATCATCAGGTCGAAAAAATTTATGTCGGCCTTTCCGAAGGCCGTTTTGCCCAAAAAACCAAAGTCTTTGTCGAAGAACTTTCCTCCGTGCTACAATTGAACGTGGAGACTGTTGAAGAAGCGGTTTCCACTATCGAAGCAGACGGGATCTATCTTAACAACAAGGGAAATAAGAAGAAATATCAACAGAAAATTGATTCTGTTGCCGCTGCTGTTATTCTTCGTCGGGTTATAAGTTAATTAAGTCAAAATGTTTAAAAATCTTATTGCTCCAATCCAAGCTTGGTTGGTTTCTCAAGGTCGTTGTGTCGGTTGTGGTACTCCCTTAAGTCAGGGTAAACGTAAAGAAGTCAGAGGTAAAACAACCGTTACTTGTAAATGTGGTCGGATTTTCATCCACGATAGTAAAAACAACCAGCATCGTCGTGCTTTATTTGATGAAGTCTAGTTTTCATGAAGCGGTTTTTTCTTTATACTTTCGGAATTATCTTTGTTTTTTGCCTGGCCTTACTGGTTTTTATTAAAATCAATTCGTCCCCGGTCAGTCAAAGTTCTTCCCCAAAAACTTTTGTTGTTAATCAGGGCGACGGCATTGTTTCTATTAGCCGTCGCCTCAAATCAAATCAATTTGTCAGAAGTCAGTTAGTTTTTATTTTCCACGCCTATCGTCTTGGGCTAAACCGTCAGCTTCAAGCCGGTACTTTTTTAATATCCTCTTCGCTTTCTACCGAGGAGATAGTTCAAAAATTATCCCGTGGCGGTAGCCATGACTATTGGCTAAAAATTATTGACGGTACACGTTTGGAAGAAATTAAAAATCAAGTTCCGGCGGACTTTTCATCTCTGGCGGCCGACCTTGAAGGCCAACTTTTTCCCGATAGTTACCTTATTCCGGAGGACTATACTTCCCAAGAAATTTTAGCCGTTATTCAAAAAAATTTTTCTGCCAAGTTTGCGAAGGCCAAAGTATCTGCCACCAATACCGAATTGTCCGATTCTCAAATTGTTACTCTGGCTTCGATTTTAGAAAGGGAGGGGAGAAGCCTCACTTCCAAGCAAATGATTGCTGGTATTCTTCTCAATCGTTTCAAAACCAACATGGCTCTTCAGGTCGATGCCACCGTTCAGTATGCCCGCGACACGATTCGCCGTCCTAAAGAATATTGGCAACCGCTTTCTTCAGTCGATTTAAGAATCAAATCTCCTTTTAACACTTATCTCCAACCCGGACTCCCTCCCTCTCCCATCTGCAATCCCGGATACGATTCTCTCTATGCCGCTTTTCATCCCACTTCTTCGGACTATTCTTATTATCTTACCGATCACTCCGGCAACATGCACTATGCTGCCACCCTTGACGCCCACAACCAGAACGTTGCCAAATATCTTATTTCTGATTAACCAAATCATCTAATATCCTCCATCTTCTTTTCTTCTCCGCCTGCGGAATTTCATCTTTATAAAGCTTGGCCGCGACCGTTCCTTTTCGGGGTGAATATTTGTTTAGATAGGCGATTTCAAATCCGACTTTTTTACAAACAGCAACCGTTTTCTGAAAAGCCTTTTCATCTTCACCTGGGAACCCGACGATAATATCGGTTGAAAATCTTACATCCTTAATATTATTTTTAATTTTCTTTACTAACCCTAAATATTCTTTAGCCGTATATTTCCGGTTCATTTTTCGTAAAATTTCATCATTTCCTGATTGCAACGGCAAATGTACTAACCGGTCGATATTCGGATATTTGGCAATCGTTTCAATCAACTCATCCGAAAAATCCCACGGATTACTCGACACAAACGAGATTTTTTCCAATGGCTTTTTTGCCACTTCCTCTAGTAATTTCGGAAATAAAATTAAGTCCCCCTTGTCAAAGGGGGATTTAGGGGGATTTTTGTCTTTCCCGTACGAATTAACATTTTGTCCGATCAATACCACTTCTTTAAATCCATTTTTTATCGCTTCGTCAACCTCGCTTAAAATCTCCTCAAAACTTCCCGATTTTTCTCTACCTCGGGCGTAGGGGACTATGCAATACGAACAAAAATTATTACACCCTGAACTTATCGAAATTAACGCCACTTTTTCTTCGTCTCTTATCGGTTTAATCTTTAAGTCAAATTTTTCAATCGGCCAAATTTCATCCACTCCTTTAATTTTTTTATTTTTATTTAATCCCGCCAGACATCCTGTCAGTATTACAAATTTCGGCTTTTTTGTTTTTCTAATTTCATTAACCAAGCCATAAACCCGGTTTTCCGCCGATTCCCTGACGATACAACTATTAATTACTACTAGGTCAGCCTTTCTCCAATCATCAACTTCAGTAAGTCCATTAAGTTGATAAAAAGCCCGTATCCTTTCCGAATCCGCCACATTCTGGGCACACCCAAACGTTTTGATAAAAACTTTCTTACTTTCTGGCATTAATGCCAATTTTAGCAGAAAAACCTAAAAGTCCTAACCCGACAACCGGCAATATCCATGTTGGCCAAGCCACGCCAACTGTTGGTAAGGTACTGACACTCGCCTCACTACTAACAGCATCCCAATCAACATTGGCCGTTCCTAAAACCAAAATAAAGCTTATTTGTGCCCCACTATTGGCCAAAACTATTGTATGTTCTCCTTCCGTTAAAGTAGCGGCCGGAGTATACGTCCACTCCCCGTCAGAAGTTACATCCACCTTTGTTGCCACACCGTCGACGGTTACATCAATCACCGTTCCCGCCAAACCTTCACCCTTAATAGTTGGTTGTAATCCCGTATACCACCATTTAGAAATTTGTCTGCCGCCGGTTTCCACCGAACCGATCGATGAAACGTTAAACCCCGCAGCCAAAACTTTATTACCTAGTAGTAAGGATATTATTAATCCCAAAAACATAATTTTGATTTTCATCATAAATTAATACTAGATCATTTGGCTAAAAATTCAACTTTTTGTTGACACTTTGTTTTAATTTTGAGATAGTTATCTAATGCCTCTCTTTGACGATCTTAACCAGCCACAGGATAACAAGCTTACAGAACAATATCAGGACATTCTAAAAAAATATTCCGATTACCTTAAGCCCGCTTCTCCGGCCGACGAAATCCTTCAGGAGCCCATTACTTCTCCTCCGGCTCCTTCATCACCATCGTCACCCGTTCCTCCGTTACCCCCGGTTTTGTCCGATATTATTGACACCCCACCTATCGATGCTCCCTCGGGCCTTCCACCTTCCCAGCCTATTCCCGAAGTCAATCAGGAAATGGCCGTTTCCCGTCCCGATTCAGGTAACTTTTTTAAAATATTTTTTTACCTAACTTTAGTTATTTTTTTGATTGTTGTGGGGTTACTTGCCTACAATTATTTAAAAAATTCATCTCCTAAAACCGTAGACCTAACTCCAACATCCACTCCGGCCACTCCCACTATTGGTCCTGGTTGTGACTTAAACGATAAAAAATATCCTGTCGGTGGTTCTTTCCCCGCAGCCGATGGCTGTAATATTTGCACCTGTGGCGAGGATTTGTTGTTCACCTGTACCGAAACCATTTGTTCGGCCACTCCGTCAACTTCTTCTGCTAAAAAGCCCATTCCCACTGCTACCTCTAGCGCTATCACCAAAGACTGGAAAACTTATGAAGATAAAAAAGCCGGTTTTTCAATAAAATATCCAAAAGATTGGAACACCATTACTTCTGGCCAAATTGTTTCAATCTCCAATTCTACCCATACTGTTAGCTTTAAGCCTATAGTTAGCTCTTTTAGCGACTGGTTAATTTCTTTGGCTACTGACATAAAATTTATTAACTCCACTATTAATGGTTACAAAACACATGCTGCTACCAATCTTCCCAATCTTACCGATAACTATTCCGTTTTGATTGAAAACCCATCGGGGAAACAAATCATTATGGTTAATCTTTCCCCATATTCTGCCACTCCTGAATTTCAAAAAGTTAAAGAAACTTTTGATCAAATGCTTTCTACTTTCAAATTTACTGATTAAAATCTCCATAACCCATGAAAAAATCAACCATAATCTATTGTTCCATTATTGCTGTTCTCTTTGTTTCTGTTCTCTATCTTTTGTTTCTTAATTTTAATAAAACTCCCGCTACTAACACTTTAATCCCAAAATCAGGAGTTATTTCTACGTCCGATCCCACCGCTGATTGGAAAGTTTATGAAAACAAACTCTACGGATTTTCTTTTAAATATCCATCAAACTATCTCTCCACATATGAGAATGATAGAAAAGATAGTGGCGGTCTTACGACCATTCATTCCTCTGACTATGTGGTAAACAAGGAAGAATTAGCTTACACCCACGGATCGGCTTTTTATTATGTTGATATTAAAAACAGCCAATGTTCTGAAATTAAAAATCAAATAAGTTCCACTCCAACTTTCAAATTAGTTAATGCTGGTGAACTCAAAAACACGACAATATTCGAAATTTACGATAAATTAAGTAGTCAATTTCCATTCAGAGGGGCTTTAGTTAGTATTAATGATAAATGTATTGAAATGTACTGTAATTCAACCAAGCAAGGATGTACTGATAATGAATTAGGTAAAGAATTTTCCCAAATCCTTTCCACTTTTAAATTTACTCAACCATCTACCTCTGACCTTCGTTCCCAAGTAGAAAATTGGACTTCTTATACTCAAAGTCCAACTAAATTATCATGGGATAAATGTGATGGAGAATCAACCATTTCTTCAAGCTTAAAAGGTATGATGGCAGTTTACCCAGTATTTATCAAAGAAATTGATGGTCTTAAATTAGCTTACACTTCTAAACTTGATTTTACTGCCCAAGATGTGGCTAAATTTACTCTCTGCGAAGCTGGTAACTTTTATCCTATTTATACCTTTAACGATAAGATTCTTTGGACTAATACCTGTTCAACTGGAATAGCCCCTGATAACCCAAAATGTGAAGATACCCTCACCCAAATTCAAAAACTTTATGGATACACGAAGTAAAGTCTTTCTCTCTTTAATCGCCATCCTTTTTACCTCTACTCTCTATCTTTTGTTTCTTAATTTTAATAAAACTCCCGCTACTATTTTTACCCCCCAAATCGGCATTGTTCCTACAAAAAATTCAACCCCCACTGCTGTTTCTACAAATAATTGGAAAACCTATACGAATGATTTTGGAGGTTTTTCTTTACTATATCCTTCTAGTCTTGAAGTTAATGAAAAGAATATTTCGACCAAGGAAAAACAAATTAACTTTAATTCTCAACTTGGAAATAAATTTAGTATTGCAATCGCAACTTCAGACATAAACCCCGGATGGGGTGGAGGATGTGGGCCGGACGATATGGGGAAAGTTAATTTATTAGGAGAATTAAAAAGTACCTGTATTAACAATGAAGGTCTATGGGCATTTTATTTTTCAAATATCAATAATAGCAAAGAGTTTTCTCTTAGTTCCACTTTTGGTAAAGATTTAACCAAAGAAAATGTTTTAAAAATCCTCTCCACTTTCAAATTTACCTCAAACGAACTTCAGAAAATTATGACATCTGACAAGTGTGTCTCTGTAACAGTTAGTAAACCAATGGACACAACCCTTTCTCTAAACGATTTTATTAAGAACACTTATAACCTTAATTCGGATATTACACTCTATAAAATCCAATACAAAGTAGGAAACTACAGCTCTATCACTATTCCAGCCATGAATATCGAAGAAATTAGCAACACATATGTAAAAGTTGGTAACTCTATCGTCTGGATAACAGTAGAGGTCAACATACCGGAAGGCCCGCCAAAATGTAAGCTAAACCATGATCAAGACTTAAAGACTATTATAGAAAATATCACTCTGTAAACTTCTAAATTATTTACCTTGTTTACATTTGTATATATTACATATATAATCATCCACATTTGGTGAGCGGTTGGAACATAACTCGCCTTTTTTTTACAATTTAATCTTGTTTGATGCCTTCCGCTAAACGCATTAACTGGGGGAAAAAATACCCTAACCTCCCTAAAATTGATCTTATTGGAATTCAAAAAGAGTCCTGGCAAAGTTTTTTAAACAAAGATTTTATTGAAACTATTCGTTCTATTTCTCCGATCTCCGACTATACTGGCAACAATTGGCAACTTGAATTGGGTGACATTGCCTACGACCCTATTTCCATCACTCCTGAAATTGCTAAAAGAAAAGGACTCAATTACACTCTCCCCGTCAAAGTCAAAGCCCGTCTAACCAACAAAAGAACCGGCGACGTCAAAGAAGAGAACGTCTTTTTCTTAAGTCTCCCCACCATGACCGAAGAGGGGACTTTTATTATCAGCGGCATCGAAAGGGGCATTATCAATCAATTAGTTCGTTCCCCCGGTGTTTATTTTACTGCCGAAAACGATCCCTCTACCGGCAAACAACTCTACAACGCCGAAATTCGTCCTGTTCGTGGTTCCTGGCTTGAATTTTTCATTGGTAAAAAAGATGTTATTTTCGCCAGAATTGATCGTAAAAAGAAATTTCCCGCCACCATCCTTCTTCGAGCCGCTTGTCAACTATCCGATAAGCAATTAGTTTCTGAATTTTCTGACTACATTAATTCCACCATCTCTGCTGATCCCACCAAAAATTCCGAAGAAGCTGTTCTCGAGTTTTACCGTAAACTTCGTCCCGGTGAACCGGTTGTGGCTGAAAATGCTGAAAAGTTTTTCCGGGAAAGATTTTTCGACTTAAGAACCTATGAATTGGGTAATGTCGGTCGCCACAAACTCAACAAAAAATTTGGTTTCAATTCGTCTGATGATAACAAAGAAAACTGGGTCATCAAAAAAGAAGACCTCATCGCCACGATCAAATACCTCATTAAGCTTCAAAAAGGCGAGGCTAAACGCATTGATGATATTGACTCTTTGGCCAATCGTCGCCTTCGTCGCTGTGGTGAAATAGTTGCCCAGGTCGCTATTCGTCCTGCCTTAGCCCGATTTGAGCGTATGGTCAAAGAAAGAATGAGCTTAATTTCCACCAAGGAAAAGCCGGCTCCTTCCCAAATGATCAATCCTCAACCTCTAATTTCCTCTCTTAATACCTTCTTCAGATCAAATCAATTATCCGCTATTCTCGATCAAACTAATCCTTTGAATGAGCTTGATCTTCTCCGCCGTGTTACTGTTGTCGGTGTCGGTGGTTTAACCCGCGAAAGAGCTGCCTTTTCTATCCGCGATGTTCATTTTTCTCAATACGGTCGCATTTGTACTGTTCGATCGCCGGAAGGTCCGAACATTGGCTTAGTTACTTATCTGGCCCTTTATGCCAAGGTTGACAAGTACGGCTTTATCGAAGCCCCTTATCGTAAAGTTGTCAAAAACGGAAAAGACTTTGTTGTTTCTGATGACTGGATTTATCTTGATGCTGAAGACGAATACCATACCTATATCACCCACTTGGCTATCAAAATTGACGAAAGCGGAGTTATTAAACAGGAATGGGTTCCTATCCGGCATGAAGGAGAATTTGTTGAAGGACCAATTGATTTGGTTCAATACGTCGACCTTGCCCCGAATCAAATTGTTGGTACTTCCGCCTCTTTGATTCCTTTTATTGATCATGATGATGCTACCCGTGCCCTGATGGGTTCGCACATGCAAACTCAAGCTGTTCCTTTAGTTACCACCGAAGCCCCGTATGTCGGTACTGGCATGGAATCTCTAGTTGCCTCGGCCATGAATCGAACTATTTTAGCCAATCATTCGGGAAAGGTCTCATATGTCGATAGCAGTAAAATTGTTGTCGATTTAGACAAAAAAATCGAAGCATCTGACCACATGGATTGTAGCCAAATTAGTTCCAACGGCAAAACCGAAACTTATACGACTGTAAAATTTGAACATACTTCTCCGAGCGGTACTTGCTACAACCAGCGTGTCGTTGTTAACGTCGGCGACGTTATTAAAAAAGGAGATCTTTTGATTGATGGACCTTCTACCCGTGACGGTGAACTATCTCTTGGCCGCAATCTTTTGGTTGGTTATGCTTCTCTTGATGGTTTATCTTACGAAGATTCCTTTCTTATTTCCGACAAATTAGTTAAACAAGACATTCTTACCAATGTTCAGATTTTTGAATACAAGGCTGATGTTGTCGAAACCAAACTTGGATCGGAAGAATTAACCAAAGATATTCCCAATGTTTCCGAAGCCGAATTAGCTAAACTAGCCCAAGATGGTATCGTGATGATTGGCGCTAATGTTAGTCCTAATGATATTTTAGTCGGCAAAGTCGAGCCTCGTGGTGAAAAAGAACTTACCGCCGAAGAAAGATTACTCCGCGCTATTTTTGGTGAAAAAGCCCGCGAAGTCAAAGACACTTCACTTCGTGTTCCTAATGGTGAAGGCGGGGTTGTCATTAAAGTTGATATCCTCGACAAAGAAAAAGATGATGAACTTGATCCCGGTGTCAACAAAGTAATCAAAGTTTATGTCGCTCAACTTCGTCGTATTCAAGAAGGCGATAAAATTGCCGGGCGTCACGGAAATAAAGGTGTCATTTGTCGTATCATGCCCGAATATGATATGCCTAGGCTTGCTGACGGTACTCCGATAGATTTGGTCATTTCACCCCTTTCGGTCATCGCTCGTATGAACTTAGGTCAGGTCTTGGAAACTAATCTTGGTCTTGCCGGTTACAAACTTGGCCAAAAATATGCCGTTCCTGTTTTTGACAAATATCCCGAAGAAAAAATTACCGCCGAAATGTTAAAAGCTGGCCTTACTCCGACCGGTAAAGTTCAACTTTACGATGGTCGTACCGGTGAGCCATACGACCAACCAAGCTTAGTCGGCATTAGCTATATTCTTAAACTGGTACATATGGTTGACGACAAAGTTCATGCCCGTTCCACCGGTCCATATTCTCTGGTTACCCAACAACCTCTTGGCGGTAAGGCCAGAATGGGTGGACAACGATTAGGAGAAATGGAAGTTTGGGCTCTTGAGGCTCATCGTGCCGCTCACATTTTGCAGGAAATGCTTACCTTAAAATCTGATGACATTGAAGGTCGCACCCTCGCCTTTCAATCGATCATCAAAGGTCTTCCCATTCCTGAGCCAGCCATTCCTGAAAGTTTCAAGGTTCTTACCAAGGAACTTGCTGGTTTAGCTCTCGATATTTCTCCGGTCGGTGTCGAGGCTGAAAAGCCAACTCTCCCCGAAGAAGAAGTTACCTCTGAAGAAAATATTCAATTAAAGGAGACCCCAAATGCTTAAATTTAAAAATATGGTTGATTTTACCGGCTTAAGAATTAAATTAGCTTCCCCCGATGAGATTCTTTCTTGGTCACACGGTGAAGTCCTTAAGCCCGAAACCATTAACTATCGTAGCTGGCGTCCGGAAAAAGACGGTCTTTTCTGTGAAAAGATATTTGGCCCCAGTCACGATTATGAATGTTATTGCGGCAAATATAAAAAAATCAGATTTAAGGGCGTTATCTGCGATAAATGCGGCGTGGAGGTTACTACCTCCAAAGTTCGCCGTGAAAGAATGGGTCATATCACTCTGGCCGCTCCTGTAGCCCATCTGTGGTACCTCAAAAGTACTCCTTCTCCCTTAAGTGTTATTCTCGATGTTCCTCAAAAAGACCTCGAAGCCATCATCTACTTTACTAAATATTTGGTCACTTCCGTTGATCAGGATCATCGTCAAGAGGCTCTTAACAACTTAACTAGTTTTTCGAAGAAAAAGTTAGAACAAATCGACGTCGAAACCAAAAAAGCTACTCAAGAAAAAAATAAAGAATGCCAACAGGAAAAAACCGATCTTGCCAAAAAAATTAAAAATAAAGATCAGCTATTGATTGCCCGCAAAGAACGTGATGTTCGTTTTAAGCAAGACATTCAAAAGTTGGAAAATAAAGCTATCACTGAAAAAAATAAGATCGAAAGCTTAGGCAAATTTCTAGAAGACAAAATTCGTTCTCTAAGTGTTCTTTCCATTATTTCTGACGAAGAAAGCTTTTATCTCTCCCAGTTTAAAGCCGACATTTTCTTTGTGGCTAAAATGGGAGCCGAAGCCATTCGGGAAGTTCTAACCCAAATCAATATTTCCGCCACTGTCAAAAACCTTAAAAAAGAACTTGCCAAAACCAACAGCCGTCTTAAGAAGAAAAAAATCATGTACAAAATTAGAATTCTTAACGGTATGATTGATAACAGTATCGATCCCACTTGGATGATTTTATCTCAAATTCCGGTCATTCCGCCTGATCTTCGTCCTATGGTTCAGCTTACCGGCGGCCGTTTTGCCACCTCTGACCTAAACGATCTTTATCGAAGATTGATTAACCGCAATAATCGTCTTAAAAAATTACTCAAATTAGGTGCTCCTGAAATCATTTGTCGCAACGAAAAAAGAATGCTTCAGGAATCGGTTGATATTCTGATTGATGCTCAAAAAAGCACCAAAAACAAAAGAAAAAATACCAAAAGAATTCCCCGATCATTGTCTGATCTTTTAAGAGGCAAAAAAGGTCGTTTCCGACGCAATTTACTTGGTAAACGTGTCGACTATTCCGGCCGTTCTGTCATTGTCGTTGGTCCCGAGCTTAAGCTCAATCAGGTTGGTATTCCCAAGGAAATCGCTATTGAAATGTACCGTCCTTTCTTACTTCGTGAATTAATGATTTCCGGCTTAGCTCCCAATATTAAAAGCGCCAAAAACCTGATTGATCATCGCATCAACGAAGTTTACGACATTTTGGAAAAAGTTACCAAAGACAGCTATGTTATCCTCAACCGGGCTCCAACCTTACACAAGCTTTCCATGCAGGCTTTTAAGCCAATTTTAGTCGATGGTTTGGCTATTCGACTTCATCCTTGCGTCTGTAAGGGTTTTAACGCCGATTTTGATGGTGACCAGATGGGTATTCATCTTCCACTGTCTGAAGTTGCTCAAAGGGAAGCCAAAAGACTAATGTTACCTTCCAAAAATTTACTCAAGCCGGCTGACAGCTCTCCGGTTTCTGTTCCGACTCAAGAAATGGCTGTTGGTTGTTATTACATTACTTCAATTAGGTCTGAAGACTTAGTTAAGTTTGATCAGCCAGATTTTAAGAAGCTTCCACTATTTTCTGATGAAGTTGAAGCCACTTTGGCCTATCAAGCTAAAAAAATTGACCTTCGTGAACTTATCGGTGTTCGCATCAAACAAAAGCTAATCAAGACTACCTATGGTCGGATTTGGTTCAACACCATAATTCCCAGGGAATTTGATTTCATCAATGAAGCTATGGCTGGATCTAAAGCTGTCAACGACCTAGTTGTTAAATCTATCGAAATTTCCGGTCGTGTCCGAACAGTCAGGCTTATTGACGATTTAAAAAATATCGGCTTCAAGGGTTTTACTCTTTCTGGCCTATCTCTGGCCATGGCTGACTGCGGTTATCTGGAAAGTAAGGATCAAATAATCCTTGCCGCCAACAAACGGGTTGCCGAAATCGAAGATAATTTTAAAACCGGTCTTATCAGCAACGACGAGAAAAAACGTCTTAGTCAGTCTATTTGGATGGAAACTACCGAAGAAATTGCCGAAAAAACCTGGGCTACTCTTGATATTGATTCTCCGATTCGGATTGTCTCTGCCGCTGGTATCAAGCGTGCTTCCAAAGACCAAATCAAGCAGCTTTCCGGCATGCGCGGCCTTATGGTTGATCCAATGGGCCACATCATTTCCCTACCAACCAAGTCCAATTTCCGCGAAGGCTTATCTGTTTTTGAGTACATTACCGGAGCTCGTGGTACCCGCAAGGGTTTAGCCGATACTGCCCTAAGAACCGCCGATGCCGGCTATCTGACCCGTCGTCTGGTTGACACTGCTCATGCCTCAATTATTCGTGAGGCAGATTGTGGTACCTTCAAATTTATTACTATCAGCAAAAATGATAAAAATCGCGAACGCTATTTTGGTCGTCGTATTTTAGGTCGACATTTGGCCAACGATGTTCTCAATCCGGCTACAAACGATATTCTTTTTGCCAAAGGTACCTTATTAAATAATAACGATGTTGCCTTAATCGAAAAAAGTGAAGTTCAAAAAGTGGACATTTATTCACCGCTTACCTGCAAAACTAAGTATGGAATTTGTCAAAAATGTTATGGTTGGGATTTGTCAAATCGTCGGATCGTCAGTATCGGTGTTCCGGTCGGGGTTATTGCTGCTCAATCTATTGGTGAGCCTGGTACCCAGCTTACTCTTAAAACCAAACACACCGGAGGTATCGTCGGCATTGATGTTACCCAGGGGTTACCTCGGATTCAGGAACTTTTCGAAATCCGTATGCCCAAGGTACCTTCACCTTTAGCCGAATTATCAGGCAAAATTAACGTCAAAGAAACCGACGATGGTTACGAAATTAAACTAACCGGTAAAGATAAAAATAACGCCACTAAAACTATTAAATATCTCCTTCCGACCAACGTTACTCTTCTTGTTCAGGACGGTGATTTAGTTGCTCAGGGGACTCAATTTTGTTCCGGAACTCTCGATGTTCGTGAGATTATGGAAATTAAAGGCCTTGAAAGTGCCCAAGGCTACCTTATTGACAATATTCAGGGAGTTTATGAATCTCAAGGTGTTTCTATTCACGACAAACACATCGAAGTTATCGTCAAAGAAATGAGTGACAAAATCAAAGTTGAAGATCCGGGGGATACCAATTTTCTTTATGGTCAAATTGTCACCCGCGCCGTTTATCTCAATGAAAACGCCAAAATAAAAGCCAAAAACGGCAAAGTAGCCAAGGGACGAAAAATTCTTCTGGGCCTAATTCAGGCCGCTCTTTCTGCCAGTTCCTGGCTTTCAGCCGCTTCCTTTCAGCAAACCACTAGTGTTTTGACCGAAGCTTCGCTTTTAGCTGAAGTCGATAGCTTGATTGGTCTGAAGGAAAATGTTATCATCGGACGTCTAATCCCGGTAAGTAGTAAACAGTTATCGGTAGAATAAATTTATGCCAACAGTCAATCAACTTATTCGTCACGGTCGACGCCCTAAAAGCTTCAAGGTTAAGGCCAAAGCTCTCAGAAACAACTACAATAGTATCAAAAACCGGACTATTTTAACTAAAAATCCGCAAAAAAAAGGCGTAATTATGGTCGTTAAAACCATGACTCCTAAAAAGCCTCATTCTGCTCTTAGAAAAATTGCCAAGGTCAAATTGAGTAACCGTGCTACTGTCACTGCCTATATTCCCGGAGTTGGGCACAATTTGGCCGAACACGGTATTATCGCCATTCGTGGTGGTCGGGTTCGGGATCTTCCCGGTGTCCGTTATCATATTGTTCGCGGCAAGTTCGACGCCGCTCCTGTTACTGGTCGTCTTCAATCCCGAAGCAAGTATGGCGCCAAGCGTCCTGCAAAAGCTTCCGCTTAACTTTATACTTTTAATTTTATAAACTTAAACTAACTCATGTCCCGCAAAGGCCAAAGCAAAATCAGAAAACTTAAACCGGATGCCAAGTATCAAAGCGAAGTAATTGCTAAATTAATCAATTATTCCACTAAAAACGGTAATAAAACTCCGGCCGCTAAACAGGTCTATCAGGCTTTAGAAATCCTCCAAAAAGAAACTAAGTCAGAGGACGTTTTGGCTACTTTTGAAAACGCTCTTAGCAACATCAGACCCAAGGTTGAAGTTCGTCCCCGTCGCATTGGCGGTGCTGTTTATCAGGTTCCCACTCCGGTTCGTGGTCACCGTCAGCTTTCTTTGTCGATTCGTTGGTTAGTCACTGCCGCCCGCTCCAAATCTAACAAGGAACTTCACAGCTACGGCGATAAATTATCCGCCGAGCTTCTGGCCGCTTTAAAAAATGAAGGTTCAGCTGTAGGCAAACGTGCCGAAGTTGAAAAAATGGCCGATGCGAACAAGGCCTTTGCTCATCTGCGCTGGTAAGTCATCTTGTGCTATCATATTCCAATGTCTCTTTTCTCCGGTCGGAAATGCGTTCTTTGGCCACACGCCCAGACAGTCGATATCTATCTAAATCAGCGCGATAACAATTACTATTCTTTCGATATCGACTTTTCTAAAGAAATATCTGAACCCCAAAAGGTTTCTTTGGCCAATTTTTTCCAAAAAAACAAAATTAAAGAGTGTTATCTGCTCTTGTCTGATGATTTGGTTGTTACCAGATCGTTTATTTACGACAGTAAAATCACTCAAATCGATTCCAAAGAAGTTACCGGACTGGCAAAAACCTTTGTTCCTTTTGAAATTGAACCAGACGCTCTTAAGTTCAACTTGATTCCTCTTGAAGACAAAACTATTATTCAAGCTCAAATCTTTGATCTAAAAAAAATTACTCCCATTTATGAAAATCTTTCTGCCGTCAATCTTTCAGCCAAATCAGTCGAAACCGTCTCTTCTGCCTGTATCAAAACCATTTCCACCTTTAATCAAAACGAATATTTTTTGGTCTATCCTTTGAGCAAAAACAACTTTATTTTGGTTTTATCTAAAAATCAATCAATTTATCTCACCTCCGTTGTTAAAGGACCAACTTTGGAAATTCAGAAAATCGTTAATTATTCTAATCTTTATTTTTCCTCACCTACTACCAAAATATACTTTCCGTCCCAATCAAAGGCTGAAATAGAATCGACTACCAAAATGGAAACAGTTTCCTTTGATGAAAAAGAAATTGCCATTAAGCTAAATTACCCCAGTAATTTGCCGTTACCCGTTTTAGGTCTTTTTCTTAGTCAAACCGTCTCTAATCCTGTTATAATTACCAAGATGAATGAAAAATCCCCACAAACATTTTCCGAAAGTTCCGCCCCTAAAAGAAACCTTCTTCCCATAATTGCCGTTTTTATTATCACCGCCTCCCTTGCTTCAATTTTTATCTGGCTAATTCTTAACCGGTCCGGTGATGGAAAAATCAAAACCCCCAAATCATCAGAGATTACTCCCACTATTGCCGAACTTCCTACTTCTGTCCCAACCGCTATTCCTACTGCTGCCGAAATTAGCAAAAGCCTTAAGCTTCAGGTTCTTAATGCTACCGAGATTAATGGCCAAGCCGCTCTTCTCAAAGAAAAATTAACCAAGTTAGGCTTTACCAGTGTTACCGTCGGCAACAGCACCAATACCGCTACTGCCAACCTCATTCAAACCAAAGCTTCTCTGTCGACCTCCTCCGCTTATTTCAAAGACAAATTAACCGGTGTTTTTGATGCCGAAATTACTTCTGATCTTAAAAGCACCTCGACCTATGACGTTGTTTTTACTATCGGTACCGACATTCGAGGTCAATCTCTTCCTGCTTCTACTGTTTCGCCTTCACCTTCTGTCACCAAAAAACCAACGCCCTCTCCCACGCTTACAGAATAAAATATGAAAATTCTCATCACTGGTGGTCTTGGCTTTATCGGCACTAATTTTATCCGCTACTGGTTTGGCCATCATCTGAACGACCAAATCACCAATCTTGATTGTATTACTTATGCCGCCAACCCCAAAAACCTTTCTGATTACGATCAAAATCCAAACTACAAATTTATTAAAGGCAATATTCTTGATGCTGATTTATTAGACCAGATTCTTCCGGGAACCGATCTTATTGTCCATTTTGCCGCCGAATCTCACGTTGATCGTTCTATCGATGACCCTATGCTATTTGTTAAATCTAATGTTTTAGGCACCTATACTTTACTTTCCGCCGCGAAAAAACACGGCAATATCCGTTTTCATCACACTTCTACCGATGAAGTTTTTGGTACCATCATTCCCGGAGTTGTCGATATTTTTACTGAAAATACGCATTACGATCCCTCTTCTCCTTATTCGGCTTCAAAAGCCTCTTCTGACCATTTTGTCCGGTCATTTGGCAAAACTTTTGGTTTACCGATAACCATTACTAATTGTTCCAACAATTATGGCCCCTATCAACATCCGGAAAAAATGATTCCCCGGATGATTACCAACGTTCTTGATGGTAAAAAAATTCCTGTTTATGGCAAAGGGACCAACTATCGCGATTGGCTTTATGTCGATGATCATTGTTCTGCCATTGAGGCTGTTATTTCCAAGGGTAAATTAGGTGAAACTTACTGTGTTGGTGGCCTTAAAGAAACCTCACTAAATATTGATCTGGTCAAAAAAACTCTTAATTTAATGGGCAAAGATAATGATCAAATTGAATTTGTTGCTGACCGTCCGGCTCACGATAATTACGCCATAAGTTGGGAGAAAATCCACAAAGATTTAGGTTGGAACCCCAAAGAAACTCTGACTTCCGGTCTAAAAAAGACTATCGCTTGGTACCAAAACAATGAACCTTGGTGGCGCGCCGCCAAATCCGAAGCCGAAGCGTTTTACAAAAAACTTAACGATTATAAAAATATCAAAAAATAAACATGTCTGAAAAGATTCTTATTTTTGGCAACGGTCAAATCGGCAATTTTTATCATCGCTATTTTACTCAAAAAGGTATTGATACAAAAATTGCCGTTGATGCTGACATTACTGTTTTTGACCAGGTTTTAAAAGCCATAACCGACTACCAGCCAACCGTTGTCATTAATACTGCCGCTATTACTAATTTGGAACAGTGTTCCCAAAATCGGTTGGAAGCTTTTAATGTCAATGTCCTTGGCGCTGACAATGTTGCTCAAGCTTGCGACCAGAAAAATGTTTATTTTATTCATTTCTCTTCCGGCTGTATTTTTGAAAGTAAGGATGAGTTTGATGCCAAAAAAGTTGACGATCTTCTCTCTCCTGCGGCTTTTTATAGCTGGACCAAGGTTTGGTCGGAAAATTTAGTTAAATTCAAAAAAAGCCAAAAATTCCAATACTTAATTCTTCGTCCTCGGCAACCAATCTCTTCTGAAATCGATACTAAAAATATGTTGATTAAGTTCCTTACCTTTACCAAATTTGTCGATACTCCTAACACTGGTACCGTTATTGAAGATTTAATGGACTGGACGTTAGAGTTAATCAAAATTCGTCATACCGGCACCATTCATGTTGCCAACGAAGGGTGGAGTACTCCGTATCGGATTAGCCAGTTGTTAAAAAAATATATTCTTCCGGAATTACCGACTGAAAAAATCACCAAAGCAGAGCTAGACAAGCTCACTCCAAATCGCCGGGTTGATACCATTCTCGATGTTACCCCATTAAAATCTATTACCGGTGTTGTTGTTAAACCGTTTGAGGAGCGTCTTGAAGAAATAATTATTCAATTGGCAAAAAATTTCAAAATTGCCGATCCTGCTTTAGTTAAATCGGTCATGGAATCTACCGCCGAAACCTCCAAACAACGAACCCTCATCAACTCTTGTTGGCAAACCCTGATCAAATAATAAGGTCTTTCATCACCAACCCCGATACTTTTTCTGCCTCTCTTACCGCGTAATTCATTCCCCTATCTTCCGGATATATTTGGGCAAAATTCGCATGAAAAATTTTATTTTTTAAGTCTCCCTTGTCAAAGGGAGATTTAGAGGGATTTTGTCTTGCCGGCACCACATAATTAGTTGTCACCACTTGTTGTGCGTTTTTAAATTTAAAAACAAATTTCTGTTTAATTTCTTTTTCCTTAAACTCCGGAAATATTTTTTTTAAATATTTAAAAAATTCTTCATAAATTTTTTTCTCGCTTATTTTAAAGAATCTATGATTCTGCGGCACATAAGCCCCCAAATAGTAAACATTTTCATTTTTATAATTACTCTTGTCAATCAAATTAGTCTGTTGAATAAAGGCCAAAAACGGCGAATTTATATCATTAATATTGTGCCAATAATAACGGCTCAAATTTTGATTTGAAGTAAAAATTATGTTTACAAATCCCAAATAATCTATTTTTTCATCCGGAATAGTTGAAATTACCAAGTCATATTTTTTTACCAAATCAGCTTCTTTTACTTCTTTTTCCAATATAATTTTACCCCCGTTTTCCTTGACTTTTCTACAGAGTTCATCGGCAATTTGTTGAAATCCGCCTATCAAATACCCGAGTCTTTCCTTCCCGTCATTGTCTTTGGAGTTGCCCCTGATATGAATTCTTGCCCACAGCCACGCCATCGATATTTTGTCGTAATATTGGTGGAATTTACCGCGTAACAGCGGCTCCCAAATTACTTCGTAAGCTTTTTGCCCACTCCATTTTTTCATCCAATTTACCGCCGTAATATTTTTATATTTCTTCCAATCACCGTCTTTTTCCAAATAAATTTTTACCAGTCCCAATCGAATTTTATCAATCAGTCCCAAGGGGTTAAATTTCAGCAAATCCATCGCCGTTCCAAACGGATACATTTTTCCGTCAAAATATAAACCAATC
>Ga0265296_1000384_pt1 | contig 71789 bp, 70 predicted proteins | sample MunlanPumphouse1_FD_189073 | JGI IMG/M metagenome (GOLD analysis project Ga0265296, IMG submission 189073) | Groundwater microbial communities from a municipal landfill in Southern Ontario, Canada - Pumphouse #1 | ecosystem: Environmental > Aquatic > Deep subsurface > Groundwater | place...
GCCATTAACCAAAAACTTGCCCTTGCCTTTTTGCAAACGGCATTGAGCCACGGCCGTTTTTCTACCGCCCCTTGAATATATATATTTTTTATTTTTAACTATTGTTTTGGTTTTTTCCATAAACTTATTTAATCTTTAGCCGCTTAATCATTGGTTCTTGTAATTTATTTTTGGCTAACATACCCATCACCGCCCTCTTTAAGACCTCGCCTGGATTTTTTTTAAATACGTCTTTCATTTTTTTTCTTCTTAAACCGCCCGGGTGATTAGTATGGCGGATATATTCCTTTTGCTCAAATTTTTTGCCGGTAAATTTCACTTTATCGCAATTTATAACTTCCACAAAATCACCTTCATCAAGATGGGGTTGAAAGGTCGGCTTATTTTTGCCGCGCAAAATTATGGCAATGCCACTGGCCAATCGGCCCACGGCTTTTCCGGTGGCGTCAATTTGATGAATTTTTCTTTCAATTTTGTCCATATAATAAATTTCAATTATTCTATTCCACTAATTCTAAAATTGCCATTTCCGCCCGATCATTCTGCCGTCTCGGCAATTTTACCAGCCGGGTATAGCCACCCTTTCTTTCTTTAAATTTTGGGCCGATAACTTCAAATAATTTTTTTACCGCGCCCTCAAGATATAAAATTTTTAATGCTTGGCGGCGATGGTGCAGGGTGTCTTTTTTGCCGAGAGTAATTATTTTTTCTACGATTGGTTTTAATGACTTGGCTTTGGCTTTCGTGGTTTTTATCTTTTCATAAATAACAAAACTCGTCGCCAAATTCCGCATTAGCGCTTTTCTTGGCGCCGCTTTCCGGCCTAAGGTTTTACCTTTTTTCTGATGTCTCATAATTAATTATTCCTCAATTTTTTCCTTGATTTTTCTGGGTCGGCCTCTTTTTCGGACTGGCTTTTCTGCCGGAACGGCTAACTCATGGCCGCCGGCCAATGGTGGCGCTTCTTCGGAACTGGCCCCGGCTTCTTCTGTTGCCACTTCTTCACTAATCATCGGCTCTTTTACCGGTTCTTCAATATTAACTTCTTCAATTTCGCGCTGGCCGCCCTCCATAATCCAGCTAAATTGATTGGTTAAAATCTCGGCCGCTTTTTTTACGGCTTCCTCGGGCGAAATTGTACCGTCGGTTTCTATATTTAAAACAATTTTATCATAATCGGTTTTTTGTCCGACGCGAGTAACTTCAATGTCAAGGCCGACATTGACCACCGGCGTAAAAATAGAATCCACCAAGATCAAACCGATTTCGCCCTTATCCTTGCCGCGTTCCTCGGTGGGCAGATAACCAACTCCTTTGGCCACGGTTATTTCCATCTCTAAAGAAGCGTCTTTGCTATTTAAAGTGGCGATAGTCAAATTTTTATTTTCGATTTCGGCGTCTGAAGACGGCTCAATGTCGGCCGCAGTCGCTTTCTTTTCTCCTTTGGCGTTTAATTTCAAAACCACCGGCTCTTCGCTAAAGACCTTAACCCGTAATTGCTTTAGATTGAGAATTATATCCACCATGTCTTCGGTGATATTCTCCATGGTGCTGAATTCATGCTGAACACCCTTTATTTTAACCGCGGTTACGGCGCCGCCCGGAAGCGAGGAAAGCAAAATCCTTCTTAAGGCATTGCCCAAGGTTAAACCATAGCCGGGAAAGCATGGTTCAATTATAACTTTGGCCCGAATTCCTTTGGTAATTTCTTCAACCGTAAATTTTTTTGGCAAGGGTATGTGTTTCATAATTTTGTCCTCCTTAAATATTAAAAGATTTATATTATTTAGAATAAAACTCAACGATCACCTGCCAATTAATATTCATTTCCACGTCACCGAGCTTGGGCTGGCCGGTAATTTTACCCTCATAAATTTTTGGGTCAACCATAAGCCAGGGCGCCATATTTTCTTTGGCCTCGGTTAATTTTTGCTCTAAATCGGCAAATAAGGATGATTTCAGGGCTCTGGCGCGCAGGCCGATCATATCCCCGGCTTTTGTCTGAAAAGACGGAATATCAACTTTCTTGCCGTTAACCATTATGTGCCCGTGCGAAATTAATTGCCGGGCCTTAGCCCGCGAACTGGCAAAGCCCAAACGGAAAATCGTATTATCCAGTCGTTTCTCCAATAAACCAAACAATAATTCGCCGGTATTGCCAACTTTTCTGAACGCTTTATCAAAATAATTTCTAAATTGTCTTTCCCTTAAGCCGTAAAGCCGTTTGGCCTTTTGTTTTTCCATTAATTGCTGGCCGTAGTTGGTAAGCTTTCTGAAGCCCTTTTCGCCGTGCACGCCCGGCGGAAAATTTCTCTTGACCAAAGCGCATTTCGGCGAATGACAACGTTCGCCCTTGAGAAATAATTTTTCTCCGGCTCTTCGGCATTTTTTACATTGGGCATTAACCGTTAGGACTGACATTTATTTAATTACTAATTATTATACCCTTCTTACTTTAGGCGGACGACAACCGTTATGCGGTATGGGCGTAATATCTTTGATGCCATTAATGGACAAACCATTGGCATTAAGGGCTCTGATTGACGCTTCGCGGCCGCCGCCGATGCCCCTGACAAAAACCGAGACCTCTTTCAATCCGTATTTTTTCGCTTTTTCAAACGCATCCTTAACAATTACGGTCGCGGCATAGGGCGTGGCCTTTTTTGGCCCCTTAAAACCGCACTGGCCGGCCGAAGACCAAGAAAGAACATTGCCATTTTGGTCCGTGAAAGTAACAATCGTATTATTATAAGATGACTTTACATAAGCCCGGCCCTGGCTGACTTGCCTGATGACGGTTTTTTTACTTTTCTTTTTGGCCACGGCTCGGACGGCGCCAGTCCCCCCCCTCGCGAGGGGGGGGACTGGCTTGGACACATCTTCAATAACTTCAACCACGGCAGAATTTTCTTTTTCTGCTCCGGCGCCAGGCGCCAAAGCCGTATCAGCCGCCTTAGCCGCCACCACCTCCTGAACTTGATTTTTTTTAATATTTTCCGTCATATTTATTTATGTTTTTTGCGCGGCATCTTTACGGCCCGAGCCCATGGTCTTTCTGACATTGCCCCTAACCGTCCGACTATTGGTTTTTGTCCTTTGGCCCCTGACGGGTAAATTTTTGGCGTGTCTGACGCCGCGATAACTTTTAATTTCCTTTAGCCGTTTGATGTTGCCGATGACTTCTCGCCTTAAATCACCCTCAACCACGACGTTTTTTTCAATCCGCCCTCTTAATTTATTGGCCTGTTCCTCGCTAAGGTCATTAACTCTAATATCCGGGTCAATCTTAACATCGCTCAATATTTTATTGGCTAAGGCCCGGCCAATACCGTAAATATAGGTTAAGCCGATTTCTACTCTTTTGTTGGCTGGGAGGGTTACTCCGGAAATTCTGACAATCATAATTTATTATCCTTGTCTTTGTTTATGTTTAGGATTTTTGCAAATCACAACCAACCGCTTTTTACGGCGGACAACCTGGCAATCCTTGCAAATTTTTTTAACCGATGCCCTGACTTTCATTTTAGTAGCTTAGTAGCGATAAATTATTCTGCCTTTGGTTAAATCATACGGGGTCATTTGAATTTTTACCCTATCTCCGGGCAAAATCCTGATATTAAACATCCTCATCTTGCCCGACAAATGCGCCAAAATCACCTGGCTATTATTATCCAACCGCACCTTAAAGGTGGCCGCCGGCAACAGCTCAATTACTTCTCCATCAACTTCTAAAAAATCTTTGGAGTTTGGTCCGCCCGCCGGTGGATTTTGTTCTTTACTCATAAATCGCAAAATTGCGAATAAATAAAATTCTTGGCAATATATTTTTATATATTTTTGCCCAGAATTTTGCCTTAATTAAGATAAATTTTGTCTTATCCCTAATAAAGATAATTATAGCAGATTGCTTTAATTTGTCAATAATATTAATAATCTTATAGTAAATTGAAAAAAGTGTCAAGAATTTTATAAAAAGTTTTAGAAAAAAATAAAGCAGGTTTCGGTGGGCGGGGTATTTAGATCCCCGCCCACCGACCAAAGGGGGCACCCCTTTGGAATCCTCTTTTGATCAGGGTTCGCTTTTGCCTTTTTCGCCTGTTGGCGAATCGGCAAAAGCTCACGAATTAAATCATAAACTTCCGCCTCATCCTCGCGGATTACCGCGAGGTATTCGGCGGAATCTCAAAATAAAACTTACTCCAAGATGGCTTTAATTCGCCTGACACCGGCGGAGCTGGCTTCTTCTTTGGTGATTTTAAAGTGGCCTAAGGCACCCGTATTTTTGGCGTGCGGACCGCCGCAAATTTCCCGGCTGAAAGCCGATTCGCCTTTAGCGGATTCAGCGCCAATGGTATATACTTTAACCTTATCACCATATTTATGTTCAAATACGCCCATGGCGCCGCTGGCCTTCGCCTGCTCCAATGACATTTCCTCGCAGACAACTGGGATATTTTTTTGAATTTGCTCATTGACCAAATCCTCTACCTGCTTTTTTTGCTCTTCGGTCATTTTTTCCGAATGGGAAAAATCAAAACGAATACGCTCGCTGGTAATATTGGCGCCTTTTTGATAAACATGCTCGCCCAAGACCTTTCTAAGCGCCGCCAGCATCAAATGAGTGGCCGTATGCATCCTGGCAGTCATCTCCGAGTCATCAGCCAAACCGCCTTTAAATTTTTGTTCCGCCCCTTTGCGAGAAATATCTTGATGTTTTTTAAACTCCTCCCAAAAACCTTCTTCATCTACTTCGCCGCCATTTTCTTTGACTAAATCCTTGGTTATTTCAAGCGGAAAGCCATAGGTGGAAAAAAGTTTAAAGGCCTCGTGACCGCTGACTTTTTTATCCTTATTTAATTTTTCAAATTCTTTAAGGCCCTTTTCCATGGTTTTGCCAAATTTTTCCTCTTCCCCGACTAATTGCTCAATAATAAAATCCCTTTTTTCTCTTAGTTCCTTATAAAATCCGCCCATACTGGCAATGACAATTTCCGCCACCTTATGGGTAAAGGCCTCTTTAATGCCAAGTTGCCGGCCATAACGTATTGAACGGCGGATTAATCTTCTTAAGACATATCCCCTTTCCACATTTGACGGTTCCACTTCCTCGGCTAGAATAAATACGGCCGAACGCATATGGTCGGTGATTATCCTGACCGCTTTTAATTGCTCCTCATCTAAATCATTAACAGTTGATTCAAACAAAGCAGACACTTGAGCGGTAATAGCGGAAAGCGGTTCAATTTCATAAACACTGTTCTTGTGATTCAAAACCGCGACTGTTCTTTCCAGCCCCATGCCCGTATCCACATTTTTTTGCGCCAGGGGCTCATATTTGCCATCTTTATTTTTATTATATTCCATAAAAACATCATTCCAAATTTCCACCCACCTCTTGTCCTTTGGGTCAAATATTTTTGGCGCGGGCTCGCCTCGCTGAGTCGAAGCGGGCTCATCCGAAGACCAATAAAACATTTCCGAACATGGGCCACAGGGACCGGTTTGTCCGGCTGGACCCCAAAAATTATCTTCCTTAAGAAAAACGATTCTTTCGGCTGGTACGCCCAATGATTGCCAGATTTTTGCCGCCGCCTCATCTTTAGGAATATTATTTTCTTCATCGCCAACAAAACAAGTGAAAGCCAATTTTTCAATTGGAATATTTAAGTCCTTGGTTAAAAAGTCAAAACTCATTTTAATCGCCTCGTCTTTAAAGTAGTCGCCCAAAGACCAATTGCCCAACATTTCAAAAAAAGTTAAATGCCAGCCATCGCCCACTTCGTCAATATCGCCCGTGCGGACACATTTTTGAATATCGGCCAGCCGTTTGCCTTGCGGATGCTTTTCGCCGAGCAAAAACGGCGCCAATGGGTGCATGCCGGCCGTGGTAAATAAAACCGTCGGGTCGTTTTCCGGCACAAGCGAAGCGCCGGGAATAATGGTATGTCCCCGGCTTTCAAAAAATTTCAAATATTTTTCTTTTAAGTCCTTGGTGGTCATAGAGAATTCACTTTAAAATATTATAGTTAAATTTTATTATAAATAATAATTTTTAGCAAGATGGCTAGAATAAAATGGCAAACCAAAAGGGGGCTCCGATGTTACGTCGGAGCCCCTAATTTTTCTATTTTCCTTAGCACAAATAATCTTTCAAAATCATCAAGATGGCCAATAAATATATGGTTAAGGCCACGCTCGCCCGCCAAGAATTCCTTAAGGGGGTACTAAAGTAAAAGATTAACAAAAGGAAATATAAAATTATCAGAATTAGCCAAATCCACCAAGCCCAGCCAACCCCAAAAACCATAACCGCCATAACGATTGGCAAAACTAAATAAGCCAAATTAAGGTAAGCGCCATATTTCTCGCGGATATCTTTTTTGATTTTATCGGCGTAATTAATAAGCAAAAGCGCGAGATAAATAATAATTAAAATTATGATTTTAACCCACGGCCATGGTTTGCAGGTATTCTGCGCGCCGGCGACGACACCATTCTGTTCTCCGGCTCCCAAAATTTTACCCGGCTCTTCACCGCCCGGACTGATGCCGATTTCACCGGCGGTAGGCGCGGTTATTGTAACCACCGCCACCCGATCGGTCGTGTTGGCGCTAAGATTATTAACCACGCTCGCATTATCGGCCTCGGTGGTTAAATTTTCGCCGGCCGGGCCGACTCCATTATTTTGCTCGCCACTCGGCGGTTGCCCACTGGTAGTAAATGAATGATCAACGCTCACCGTATCGGGCGAGGCATGAGAAATCACGCGGTAGTAATAAGTCGTGCCAGGCGTCAAACCAGTCAAAGTTACGGAATGAAAAGTAACTTTGTTTAAATCATCAATTGTTGAATGAGCATAACCGTAATTCGGCGGACTGCTAAAATCAAAAATATGCGCCTCGCTTGCCGCGCCCCAAATCACCCGACTGGTGGATAAATAATTAGTTAACCAAGTAAGTGTCGCGGAATCGTTGCTAACATTTATTGACGCTTCATTGAAAATCGTTAAGCCGGCCGGCACACCGCCTCCGCCGCCTTGTCCGGGCGGAGTTACCGGTGTCTGCTCGCCCTGAAAACCGACTAAAATATCAAAATTATTTAAAACATTATTTTGATAATCATTATCAGCGCCGGAATTAAAAGTCACAATTAAATCATAAGTCGTGCTGGCGTTATCCGCCAGATTGGATAAAAATGTCTCGCCTTGACCGAAAAATTCAGTCAGGCCCTTATTTAAAATCGTTTGACTCCCCTCTTTTATCTTTAAATTTAAAGCCTCGCCAAAATTATCAGGGTCATTGACATTAATCGCTTCAATGGCCACCGGTTTTGACACGCCGCTTTTATTTTTAATTTCAATCTGGGCCACTATTGAGTCGCCGGGCAAAAAATTCACCGCGCCAAAAAGCGGATTGGGATTAAAGATGACGACTAAATTTTGCGGCACTTGGGCGCCTACGGTTGAAGCGAATAAAAAGCCGGCTGACACCAAGACAGCGACCCAAAAAATTAATTTTAATTTTTTTATTTTAAGCATATTGATTATTTTTAAACGGTTGGCGCCTCTGCTGGCGCTGGCGGAACCGGGTCAGGACCGGGAACTGGTTCGGGCGCCGGAGTTGGTTCCGGTTCCGGTGTCGGCTTAATGGCCAATTCCGGCTCGGGTTCGGGTTCTGGCGCGGGAGCAATTATTTCATCGGGCAGGACGACTTCTTCCGGCTCAATCGTCGGTTCATTAGTATTTAACGGCTCATCGGAATTTTCGCCGAGATTTTCCGCGGGCGGTTCAATGGCCGGTTCTTCTTCTTGTTCAGTATTTTCGCCGAGATTTTCCGCTGAAGATAAATCGGGATTTTCCGAGGCGATGTTATCCGGATTTTCCACGCTATTTTCATCGGACAAATTTTCGTTATCAGCCGGCTGGGCTTCTTCCACAGTGGTGGTTTCAGCCGGTTCAGCCGAGACAATTTCCTCGGCTGGTTCTTCTATGATATTTTCCGATTCGGCGACATAATTCGGGTCGTAATCTTGAGCCGTCGGGTCGTTTTTGGATAAATTGGGATTTTTGGGCGTACCGCAATTATAATCTTGAGCATTACTATCCCAATAACTAAGCATTAGAGAAAGATCCGAACTTGACATAATCAAAGGTTCACAAGTATGCCAACTACTGGTGGCCATACCGTCACTTGGCACAATATTTCTTTCCATTGATTTTTTGATAACGCCATTTGAACCAGCCGGCCAATTACTGTTGATAACGGCGGGGGTTTGGTCAATAATATTGCCATCAATATCTTTCAAAATTAAGGCGCCGTTATCGTCATACTCATTGTCAAAATTAATATTGACGCTTGTTAAATCAACATCCACATTCACCAGTGAATCAACTCTATTATAATTAGCAATTAAGAAATAACCACCAGCTAAAATGATATTTGAAGTTGGAATTTCCAAATGACCGCCGCTGCCAGAAACCGCCCCGTCAATATCCCAATTGGAAATATCAATATCATGGCTCGTCATATTTCGCAACTCAATCCATTCGTCATGGGGTTTTAGGGTGTCGTCGTCTTCCTTGCTCCCCATCCACATAATTTCATTTATCACCACATCCCCCGGGCCGGGAATAGGCGGCTCTTGGGACGGCCACTCGCCCGAAGAAATGCTCATAGCGATAATTTCGGTATCGGTAAAACCGCTGGTATTGTCGGGCAGATTGATTTGCCAGCCGGAAAAGACGAGGTCAAAATTACAGGACTGATTTTCTACGGCCGGGTCGGTGGTGGTCGCTAATCTGGCGCTAAAAATAATATCCGCGTCCAGTAAAAAAGTCGTGGTCGCCGAAACAAAAGAGCTTAACGGCTGATAGATGCCGGAAATATCGTCTTTTACCTCCAAATACTGACATAAAGCGCCAGTGGAACTCGCCGTCACGGCCTGATAATTAAAATCAGCCGTACCCGCGTTAGCCAAAAAAACCGTGCTGGTTGCTTCGCTATCCGCGATTAAAGTCGGCAAAAAACTGCCGCCGCCCGAGAGCGAAAAATCAAGCGTGCCGGCGGTAAAATTGGCCGCCCCTTGCTCAATATCGTTAAAATAGGCAAAGGTCTCGCCAATCGCGGAAAGTCCCGCCCAATTCAAACCAATAAGCAATAAAAGGGTGGTTAATTTTAATATTATTTTTCTCATTTTATTTAGTCAACTTTATCAATTGTTTTTGTTTTCTTTTTCTTGATTTCTGCATAAATTTTCCTGGCCTCGTCATAAATGATTATTACCGCCGGCACAATGATAATAATCATAAAGCCGATGGGTTTTTTGGCCGCGTCAACCGCATAGCCGAGATAAGGAACGGAAAAAATAACCTTGCCGACAACTTCATTGGTTAAAACCTCTTTTTGGTCTGGCGTGTTATTAGCGTCGCCTTTGGTAATGTAAATCGGCTTGCCTTCTTGAACGCGAATATCATTAATCCGATGGGTGGTTGGCGTTTGGTTTTTGCCGATTTTACCGAAAGTGATAATGTCGCCAATCTGATAATTGGCCGCCGGCTTTATGGCTACAACACTGCCGGTTTTTATGGTTGGCTCCATTGAGCCAGAAAGCACGGCCAAAACCTTGAAATTGCCAGTGAGGGGCAAAATGGAAATTATCAGCAAAAGAGCGATAACGGAAATTAAAACAATAACTAAATAATAAAATATTTTGAATATTTTTGGCATGTTTTATTTCTTTTTTTCTACTATTTTAAATCCTTTATGGTCCCCCACTTTTTTTAAAGTGGGGGACGAAAAGGATTCAAGTATTACTGACTCGCGTCCTGATTTAGGGTGAAAATCATGGTCAAATCAAAAATGTCTCCCTGGAAATCATTGCCGGCTTCGTTGGCAAATTTAACGCCCATTTCATAGTCATACATACCCATATTGACAGGAGGTGGAAGATTGTCCAGAACATCATTCTTTAAATCATAAAAACTGATTTTCCCGTCGCCATTCTGGTCCTCTATTTTCCAGTCATTGCTCTGGCCTAATAAGGTTCCAGTACAAGTATGGTTTGAGCTGTTATATAATGCCCTTTTTTCACCGGTTAAACAATCTATACAGCCAAAATCTTTATAAATACATCTGGTAATTAACATTTCCTTTGCCATTTCGCCCGGGTGCAAATTTGTTTGACAATCAGTGTCCCCTTCCAGACAAGGATTTTCTTCAACCACGGAATAATCACTGGTTATTTCAAGGTGATTTCCCGGCACGGTGCTGTCCCAAGATTCCTGCATTTGAACCAGAGGAATTCTAAAATCCCACGCATCCCCCGGCTTTACATCGGGGGGAGCGGTCCAGGTAGCGTGAACTCCATCTCCCCAGTCCTCATCCTGATCTCTAATTTTCAAATCCAAAATGCCGGCTGAAAATGTGTTTCCACTACTTGTTTCCGTATCCTGAAAATAGGCAATGGTTCCGCCAATGGCAATTGTTGCAACCACGGCAATAATACTCAAACTGATTAGTATTCTTTTCATATTAATTTTTATTTACCCGCCCCGCCCCTCGCGAGAGGCGGGGTTGGCCGGATTTAAGAAATCAGTGAGAGATTATTCTGGCTGACTCTGTGGACTGCACAAAAATCTGTCGTTATTCCTTGCCTGCTCGGTGTAGAAAGAAATGTCAGATACATAGCTGTCGCTCTGAACGATGTTGCCAGTTGTCCATGGTAAACTCCAAGATACGCCAAGATAGTAGTTATTGCTACCAATAAGTGGTCCGGCGCCGGTAAACACATTTCCGTTTGCGTCAGCTAAAGGTAAGGTTACTGTTCGGGTAGGCGCAATGCCGGTGCCAATTAAATTATCACAATCTGGCTGATAAATATTGTCTCCGGGCCTTGCATTTGGGTACTCATCATTAATCTCAGGAGTACACACATCCGCCCAAATCGTACCGGTAAGAGCTTGCGCTAATTCGCCATCGTTTAAGTTACTTGGATCCTCTTGTGTCTCTCCTGGTTCTGCTAATTCTGGTTCGGTGGAGCTCATATCGTCGTTTTTGACCGGAGTCACGGTCATACAACCCCAAGCATTGTTGTCATAAACATGCAAGCTGATAGTTCCCTCGCCGTAATCACCGGGTTTGAGATCCGCGAAATTAAAGAATTTCTCATTGGTTAAGTCCGTCAATCTCCATTGGCCGGCGTTTGGGTCCCCGTCAACTCGCTTATTAAAATAGCCCTCATAATCCACCTTCAAATCAATTGCCCCAGCGGTAAAAGTGTTGCCAGTGCTGGTTTCAGTGTCGCTGAAGTAGGCGGTGGTCGCGCCGATGGCCACGGCGGCGACAAAGGCGATAACCGCCAAACTTAATAAAACTTTTTTCATACTTTTGTTTTTTTATTAATAATTAAATTCCTCCTAAATTAAACTTTCAACTTTAAACAATTAGGGTTAAACTGCTTTGAGCAATTCGACTTTAGAAACCACTAAATTGATTAAAGCGCGCAATGCAATATGTAAAATAAGTTATTTTTTAAAATAAAAAAACGCCTCAAAAAATCAGGCGCTTAACGTTTTATTGGATTGACTCGCATTATTCGGAAGGAAATTTCAGCTTGTTTTTCTACCGACATTTGCTAAAAGTAATTTTTTATTCCCCCCTAAAAATGCTAAACAACCTTATCCCCCTTAAACATTACTGCCTTATTTTATCACCGCTCTAAAATAGGCGCAATGGCATAAGCGGTGGATAACTTTTAATTTATTTCAGCTAAATTTAAAATATCCCAGTAATAAGTGTTTATGAGATGGTTACAAATCAAAATCTGCTATCTTTTATATAAGCCGGTCAAGACCGCCTGCTCAATGACGCGATCACCCAGCGCTTCTTTAAATTTATTCTTGTCTGTATTTTCGTCCAAAACCAGATTATCGCTTAAAGCGTAAAGCTTGAAATTATAGCGATGAACGCCCGAGGGCGGACAAGGCCCGTCATAAGTAGAGCGTCCAAAATCATTTATACCCACGGCCGCGCCACTGGGAACGCTATTTTCGGTAATTTCTCGCGTATCGGACGAAATATTCCAAACCAGCCAATGGACAAAGTCGCCACTGGGAGAATCCGGGTCATCCACCATCAAGGCCAGACCCTTGGCGCCATCGGGAACACCGCTGATGGCCAGCGGCGGATTAACATTTTTCCCGCCACAAGTGTATTGGGCAGGCAGGGATTGATTCGGCTCAAAGGCCGGACTGGTTAATTTCATATTGCCTAATTTAAAATTTTGAATTAAATTTTTATGATTGGCAGACCTTTGGAAAATAAAAAATATTCCGGCGATTACCGCCAACGCCGTAATAATTAAAATGATTGTGTTTTTTTTCATATTTGAATTTATTTAATAATGCCGCCACCTAAAACCTCATCACCATTATAAAAAACCGCGGATTGGCCGGGCATAATGGCGCGCTGGGATTTTTTAAACTTTACAGTAAGGAATCTCCCACCCCCTGCCCCGACTTGGCGTCGGGACGTCCCCCTCTGGCAGGGGGACAAAATAATACAATTGGCGGCCCGGCCGTGATAGCGGATCTGTACTTTACATTTTAAAGGAAATTTCGGTTTCTTGCCAATCCAATTAATATTATGGCAAAAAAACTCTTTTTGATAAATAGCGGAATTATTTTGATTTTTAGTGACAATCAATAAATTCTTTTTGCGGTCAAAGCCGCAGACATACCAAGGTCCACCCGATAGGCCGATACCGCTTCGTTGGCCAAGGGTATAAAGCGGGAGGCCTTGATGGGTACCCAATACAGACCCCTCCCCAACCCTCCCCTTGTAAAGGGGAGGGGGTTTAATATGCGGCCTCCCCTTATAAAAAATGGGGGAATAAATAATAATTTTTCCGGGTTTTAATTTCAAATATCTTTTCAAAAAATCATAATGGCTTTCGCCCACAAAACAAATCTCTTGGCTGTCCTTTTTATCATGAACCGGCAGTTTAAATTTTTTGGCCAATTTCCTGACTTCGCTTTTTTCATAATCCCCCACTGGAAACAGCAAATACTTTAATTGCGATTGCCCTAAATTGTACAAAAAATATGATTGGTCTTTATTCTCATCTTTTCCACGCAATAATTTTAATTTTGGATTTTGGATTTGTTTGGGATTTAGGATTTGGGATTTAGGATTTTCCGCCAACAGGCGGACATAATGCCCCGTCGCCAGATAATCGGCGCTAAAAATCGTTCTAACTTTTTTCAGCAAAAGGTCAAATTTTATAAATTTGTTGCAGGCCACGCAGGGATTCGGCGTTTTGCCTCGGCCGTATTCTTTGAGAAATTCATCCACGATTATTTTTTTAAATGCCGGGCCGAAATTTAATTTATGAAACGGAATATCTAAAATATCCGCCACCCACTTGGCCTCATTAAATGATTCTAAACTGCAACACCGATTTTCACCGTATATCTTGCCGGTAGGAAACCAAAATTGCATAAACACACCCACCACCTCATAACCCTGTTCTTTTAATAAGGCCGCGGCCACCGAAGAGTCCACGCCGCCGGACATAGCGACCACAACTTTTTTACCATTATCTTTCATAAATATTATTTGAGATGGTTACAAAACTATTTTAGCTATAAATTTAGGACTTTTTGAGCGAGACAAGGAGGGCCAGCAAAAAGATCTGAGCCGCCCCGACGTAACATCGGGGCGGTGAAAATCTTTTTGCGCCAGCCTGACGCAGTCGCAGCCAAAAAGGACAAATTTAGAGAAATATAGTTTTGTAACTATCTCATTAAGGAATTACAACCTCAAGGGCTTTCGGCAAGACCTCTACCTCTATTTCCTTGGAAATTTTCAGGTAATCGCCGTCTATCTGGTAGGAATTCCAGCCACGATTCAAATAAATCTTAAAATAATCATTATCCAAGGTAAAAATGTGTTTTTTCGGCTGTTGGCGCCAAAGCAAATAAAAAAGGTCGCTGATTAAAGAAAGCAGGGTTTTATTGGTAAAAACATAAAGATTTAAAATGCCGTCTTGCCAGTCAATATTCTTTTTCAATTTCAAGCCGAAATAATTTATGGCGTTAAAAATAACCAAACTATTGCCCTTGACCCAAAATGTTTTATTTTGCGTTTTGATTTTAAATTTAATCTTTCTAATCTTAATTTTATTAAAAATAAATCGCCATAAATAGCCAAAATAACCAAACTTATTTTTTAAATCGCCGGGGGTGCTGGCAATAACATGGGAAATATAGCCGATTGAAAGCCCCACCAAAAAATAATGATTCTGGTTTATTAGGCCAACGTCAATTTTAACGGTTTTTTCCGGTTGAGCCAATAACTTTATCGCTTGCTTGACGGTCAGAGGAATTCCCAGATCCGTGGCCATAACATTGGCCGAACCAAAAGGAATGATGCCAAGCGGGGCTGATAATTTATTATTTAAAATTGTCTTCGTCGCCACCTTAACCGTGCCGTCACCGCCCACCGCCACCACCAACTCCGTTCCCAAAAAATTATGCCCCGAAATCGCGGTTTCAAAATTATCATTTAAATAAAACAAATCAACTTGGTAGCCAAGCTCTTCAAGCTTATTTCTCACTAAGCCCTCAATATCCTGCTTGGTCATCAGGCCGGCGGATTTGTTGAAAATTACTAAAGCAATTTTGGTCATTGTCGTTTATTCGCAGTAGTTTATTCGTAATTCGTAATTTGAAATTTTAAAATATTACCACCAAACTTTTTTAAGGCCCAACAAATATGAAATCAGGTTGACAAGGGGATGGAGAATTAAAGTGATTAAAAGCGAGGCCAAAATAATTTCTACCGACGGCTTATAAATCAAGGAGATGAAAATAAAAAAACCGATGATAAAATCAAGCTGGTCAAAAATCGGCCAGGACTGGCCCGAGGCGAGATGCAAACGCCGCTTCAAAAAACTTTTAATTAAGTCGCCCAAAATCGCGCCCAAGCCGGCCAGCACGCCAAAAGACAAAAACATGGCATCATAATTTACAATGGAAATCTGATAAAAAAAATCATAACCAAACAAAGATGCCTGAATAATAGTGACCACTAAAGACATAATTACCGCCGCGATAATCCCCCGCCAGGTTTTATTCTGGCCGAATAAAAAATCTTGGCCCAATTTCAAGCCGCCATCAATCGGCTTGGCCATTGATTTCAATAAGCCGAGTTTATCAAAAATTACCGGCGCCATATTGGCAAAATAAGCCGGCAAAAGTAAATAAAAACTTTTTATCAGATAATCAAGGTAGGGCATATTGATTATATTTTACTATAAATTTGCGAGATATTCAATATAAATTATTCTATTTGCTAAATCCCCTATTTTAATATAGAATACAATCAGAAAAGATAGTGGATATGCGCGGGGTTTCACATATCGGGAGAACAAAAATCTTTTCTGCCCACCAATTTATCCAACCAAAAAATCGAAAGAAACCCATCTTAAAACTTCCCACCACTGCTTCCCGGATAACAAAAAAGCGACGAACACCATCCCTTCGTCGCTTTCTCATTTAATGAGATGGTTACAAAACTATATTTCTCTAAATTTGTCCTTTTTGGCTGCGACTGCGTCGGGCGGGCGCAAAATGATTTTCACCGTAGCCCCGCTATGGCTCAAGTCATTTTGCTGGCCCTCCTTGTCTCGCTCAAAAAGTCCTAAATTTATAGCTAAAATAGTTTTGTAACCATCTCATTGTATATTCTTGTCGTCTTCCGATTTTGGATTAGCCGTAAAGCTCACGGGTTTTTTCCCTAAAGCGGTTGATAAGCTTATGGGCGGTTCGCTAATTTCTAATTTTTTTTCACTAATAATGGCCTGCTCGTTTTTTAACTCGCCTTTTTGATTGCCGGCCCGAAATTTAATCAAACAATCTTGGCAGAAAACCGGCCTAATTCCGTCGGGTTTGAAATTAACCGTGGTCGCCACGCCGCAAGAAGAGCATTGAACCGTATATTGTTCCGGATTAGAAATATTTTTTTTGTTTTTCTTTTTCAAGTCCTGGTTAAAATTTTGGCTTTGAGGCGGACTGGGCAGCTGACGGTTAAAATTTTCTGTCCGGTCTTTGCCGCCGACCATTTGCACCACTTTATCGCTTAAATCAACCCCGCTCCAACGATTAATTTTCTCCTCTACTTCCGCCTTCGGATTGGCATATCTCTCGCGTGAAACCCGTATCACCTTCTCCGCGCTATCAGTGATAAATTCATCATATAGGGGCGGCAAGGTTGTCGCCGAAAATGGGTCGGAAGCCACGCCGTCAATCATCAATTTCAAATAAATATGATAGGCGGGCAGGCTGACTAAGTCCTCCTCAATAAAGGTCGGGGTAAATTCTTTGACTAATTCTTCCGCGTCAGAAGCGCCGACCCGAAAGCCGATTAACGAGCCCACATTGCCGAATACGGCGTCGGAAACCTCCTCGGGCAGCTGTTTTATGTATTGATGGGCAATAATTAAATTAAGACGATATTTTCTGGCTTCTGATAAAATATTAGAAAAACTTTCATTGGCAAAATTCTGGAATTCATCCACATAGAGATAAAAGTCCTGGCGCTCCAGCTCCGGTATGTCAACCCGGCTCATGGCCGACAAATATAATTTCGTCACAATCATTGAGCCCAATAACTGCATGGTATCTTCGCCAATTCTGCCTTTTGATAAATTTAAAATCAAAATTTTCCGGTTATCAATTATTTCTCTTAAGTCAAAGGTTGATTTCACCTGGCCGACAATATTCCTGATTAAAACATTGGACAAAAATTGCCCGACTTTATTTTGAATCGGCGAAATAACTTCCTGCAAAACGCGGTCATTCCACTGGGTATATTCATTGGTCCAAAATGACTTAACGACCGGGTCTTTGATTTTTTCCACGACTTTTCTGCGGTAATCCTTATCCACCAGAATTCTCATAATACCCAAAAGCGTGCTACTCGGATAGTCCAAGAGCGCCAAAATCGCATTTCTTAAAATATATTCCAATCTCGGGCCCCAGCTATCGGCAAATTGTTTTTTAAATACACCCACCAAGCCGGAAGCAATGAAATGTTTGCTGTTTTCATCAACGGCCTCTAAAATATTAAAAGCCACGGGATGTTCGGTATCGGCCGGATTAAAATAAATGAGATCATTTATCCGGTTTGGTGGAATGAAATTCAACAGCTTTTCCGCCGTATCGCCATGCGGGTCAATATAACAGCAGCCGTCGCCCCTGATAATATCGGAAATAATCATATTTTCCAGCAGACAGGTCTTACCCATGCCGGTTTTGCCAATAATATACATATGGCGGCGACGGTCGTCTCTTTTTATGCCAAAGGTTTTTCTTTCGCTGCGAAAATTGGTTTCGCCAAAAATTGTTATATCTTTATTGTCGGTCATAAACCTAAATAATTTTTAATTTTGTAAGTGGTCAAACCGTGGGTAAGTTTGCTGGGGGTGTCGGTGGCTTTCGCGGCTCGCCTCGATTCGGCGAAGCGGGTGGTGCCGGCGGTTCAAAAATATTTTGTTTTCCTTCGGTGGGCAAAGCCAGGGGTGACGGAGCCGTCGGAATATGTGGCCTGGCCCCAGCATACGCGGGGCTAACCCCAGCATACGCGGGGCTCGCCACTGGCCCTTCAAAAACCGGCCTGGTTTCTTTCTTGACAATAAAATCGCGATTGCCAATGGGGAGCCGGGTTGGCGGCACCACTTTCTTGCTCTCAATTTTTTCCACCATCGGCGCTTTGACGGTCATCACCGGGAAATGCCAAAGCGAGGCCAATTCCTCATTATTTAAAAGCATATTAGCCACGTTATCGCCATAATAATTGGTTCGTTTTATATAATACCTTAAAATTCTATTCTGTCTGTAAGCCACTCTTTTTTTTACCCGAAAATAATCCACGCTTGTTTTTGTTCTGGGGCCGGGCTTAAAGCCATTGGCATTGCTCACGCTAAACTGCTTGATTGAACCGATAATGGCGGCTACGCCCCGGCCTTTATTAAAAACCCCTTGTTCGGCCAGATAAACCAAACGGAATTTAACTCTAAAAGGGTGCTTGGCAAGTTTTTTCTGGATATTTTCCAAAAGCAATCTATCGCCCGGCGACATATTGAAAAGCCGAATCGTATCTTCCTTTTTCTTTTCTACTTCACCGGTCGCGCTCATTATACTGGTCAATAAATTAACGCCTTGGGCCACCGCATTAACGGGTGCGTTGAGAATTTTATCCCCGAAAGTTGAGGGAGCGGTATAAATCTGGCCGCTAAATTCCTTAACAATTTTTTTTGCTTTTTCCCCCCACCCCGGCTCCGCCGGCAGAGGCGTAACCACCAGTTGCAGCCAGGCCTGTTCACCGGGCCCAAGCCGGCTTAAAATTTCCAATAATCCGGCCATTGGGTCAAGAAATGTTTGGGTTAAAGTATGTTCAAATTCGGGATAAGTCCTGATTGGATAAGGATAGTCCTTGGTTAAAATAAATTCCGTGCCCCATAAATTATATTTTTCATTGGGAAAACGGAGGTGGGCATAATCCTGCGCGTAGTCCTCCACTTCGGTAATTTCCGCGTCCGGATATTGGGCATAGATGGCGGCCTCGGCCAAGTCGCGAAGGTGGCTTGGCGTCCTGATTAAAAATTGAATATAGCCCTCTAAGCTTACAACTTCAAAAGAAAAACTTTCTTGATTTTTTCCGGTCCAATATCTTTCTATTAAATTGCCGCTTGTTTGAGCGCCGGCCAAAGCCGCGAATATATTTTCTACGGCTTTTGGCGTCTGTTCGTTATTTTTAGGAATATCAACGGCTAATAGGACGTGCTGCCATTTGCCGGCATATTGGCCCTGACGAGCGTCTAACCAGACCCGATACATAACAACGGTAAGCAAAATTAAAAAAATAACCCAGCCGCCGCCCAGAAATAATTGCCGGGCGATGGTCACCGGATCCTGCGAGCCAAAAACCGAAAATCGCTCCCACCAAGAAGCCAGGTCTAAGTTGAATTCAATATTCATAATTTTTAACTTGTCACCTTTATTGCCAAAAAAATATTTAGATTTTATTCGGTCGCTGATTCGGCGAGAACATCTTTTCCCACCAATTCATATCGGCCGCCCTTTTCTTTTCTGATGTCTTTATTATTCATCAAAGCCAGATAAATGGTGGACTTCTTCACGTTTCTTTTTTCCAAAACCTTATCAATAATCTCTTCCTTGGTCAGGGAGCCGTATTCCTTCAATAAATCAGCCACCACCTCGCTCACCGTGCCCGGTTTGTAGCCCCACTCGCTTAAAGCATAAATTCCCCGTCCCACTAAAATATACTTATCGTCAAGAATCAATTCATTATGAACCGTGGCCGGATAAGCGATTTTTTCGTCAAATTTCGTTTCATTGATGGCCTGGGCAATCTCGGTAAAATGCATGGGTTTGCCGAATTTTTTTAAGACCAAATATATTTTATCATTAATTTTCCTGGGCTGGACCGTACCCCAAGAAACCAAGCCCCACTTATCAAAAAGGTCGCGCTTAACCTTGCGGCTGACGCGCAGATAGCTTTCTAAAATCCGGTCCACATCTTCATCGGTCACTTCCAAAAAATTGATGATGGAAAGAATTTTTTCCTTATTTTGATTATAGAATTCAGAATTTTTAAGCTTGTCTAAAAGTTCCTTCAGATTAAGCGACTCGCCCGCCCCCTCAATGATTTTCACCATCTCATTTATGACCTCTTTTAAAAGTTCGGTATTGGCCGAGCCCGATTTCCACAGGTGATTAAAGTCCTTGTCTTGTTTGACCTTATTAATATTGTCAGAAAAAATATGTTCGGCCAAAAAGAGCAGGGCGGATTCGCCGCCTTGGTGAGTATCTAAATAGTTAAGCAAATTTTCCAAGAAAAATTCTTCCTCCATTATGCCGCCATATTGCTCTAATAATTGGCTCACCACATTTTCCGCTTCTTTGATTTCCGCGCGCAATTCCTCTAATTCCTTTAATTTGCGAATGCTTAAACCTTCAATCTGTCTTACTCTTTCCCGGGTAATGCCGTAAATTTTACCGATTTCTTCAAGCGTGTGTTTTTGGTCAAATTCCAAAGCAAAGCGACGTTTGATAATATCCCTTTCCTTGTCGCTTAAATGGGAAAATAAAACATTCAACGTTTCCACCGGATTAAAGCGAGCCACGCTGTCCTGAAATTGATTTTTTCTCACTTGGTCTAATATTGACATATTATAATATAAAAACAATAGAGAAAAATAGAAAAAATTATCTAAATTAAGATAAAATTAAACTAATCTATTTTTATAATATAATTATATCAAGAAAAATTAGTTTTGTCAAACGACTATTAAACCCAAATTGGGGAAAAATAAAAACCCCCATTTTTTTAAATTGAGATTGCTTCCACCGCTTTCGCGGGGGTAAACTATTCTCGCAATGACAAAGTGGGAGCGGTTTTTCTTATTTTCTATTTTTAAAATTTTTACTAAGATTGTGCCAAGTAACCACCAGCGGGCTGGCCACGAAAATTGAAGAATAGGTGCCGACAATAATGCCGACAATCAAGACCAAGGCAAAATTGACAATGGTTTTGCCGCCCAAAAAATATAAGGCGGATAAAACCAATAAAATCGTCAGGGAAGTGTTGATGGAGCGGGCAATGGTTTGATTGATACTGTCATTAACCACTGCCTCAAAATCAGCGCTATAATGCTTGGCCAAATTTTCGCGCGTCCGGTCAAAAACCACGATGGTGTCGTGAACCGAAAAACCCAAAATCGTTAAAAGCGCGGTAATAAATAAGCTGTCCACCTCAAAGCCGGCGAAATGTCCTAAAATCGCAAATAAGCCAACCACAATTAGAATATCATGAATAAGGGCGATGACCGCGGCCACGCCGTATTTCCAGGATTCAACCGGTTTGGAAACTTTTCTAAAAGCAAAGGCAATATACAAAATAATTGCCAACGAGGCCAAGACAATTGCCATCCAGGCCTTCTTAGCCAATTCCTGGCCGATAATTGGGCCGATTGACTCAAACCTTTCTTCAACTAAAGCGGGTATGGAATCATTTTTAACGTCCTTAAATTTGCTTTTTAATTGACTTAAAATTCTTTGATGGGTCTCTTCGTCAACGGTTTTGAAACGCAAGATTATATTCCGAGCGCCCGCCGGCTGGACTCTTAACTCGCCCAAATTCAAGTCCGACAAACCGCTTTGGATCTGGTCAATGGCGGGACGCTCAATATTGAATTTAATTTCCATTAAACTCCCGCCCGTAAAATCAATGCTGGGCTTGAGCCCCCAGATAAGCAAACTAATAATCGCCGCCATAACCATTATTAATGACAGCGTATAATTATATTTTCTATTTTGGATTATTTTTAATTTCATGTTATTGTTTTTTTTCTAACCCCATAAAGCCATCTATTCTGAAAGGGCCGCCAGCCACTGACTAATCGTAAAAATTGTCTAGTAATGGTAATGGCGGAAAACATCGAAACAAGAATACCTATGGCTAGGGTTAGGGCAAATCCCCGAATAATACTCGAGCCAAACCAGTACAAAACAACGCAAGTTATTAAAGATGAAACATTTGAGTCGCGAATGGAAAACCAGGCGCGATGAAAGCCCTCTTTTACGCCGGCGGCCAAGTCCTTGCCGGCGCGCAGTTCTTCTTTTAGCCGTTCAAAAATAAGAATATTGGCGTCCACGGCCATGCCGACCGAAAGAATAAAGCCGGCAATGCCCGCCAAAGTTAAAGTGATGTGTAAAAATTTGAAAAGCGCCAGAGCAATTGTGGTATAAATAAATAAGGCGATGACCGACAAAACGCCGGGCAGACGGTAATATAAAATCATAAAAATCACCACTAACAACAAGCCGAACACACCCGCCTGCAAGCTTCTTTGGACCGACTCGTTGCCTAAGCTGGCGCCGACCGTGGTCTGCGAAATCAAATTTATGGGCACGGGCAGAGCGCCGGCATTTAATCGCTGGGCCAATAATTTGGCCTCTTGCGTGGTAAAACTGCCGCTAATAACCGCCTTGCCCGATAAAATCGGCTCATTGACCCTGGGAATGCTAATGGGCGAGCCGTCCAAAAAAATGGCAACCGGCTTACCTACATTCTTAGTAGTAATATCGGCAAACAATTTCGCGCCCTCATCGTTGAACTCTAAACCCACTTCCGGCACGCCGGAATTCGGGTCAAATTCAACATTTGCCTTTTTTAATTGCTGGCCGGTTAAGCCCGTGTTTTTCCATTCCGAATTAATTTTTAAGCCCAAATCCGCCGCGGTCTTGGTTTGAAATAAGATGTGACGGACATCAATTTCTTTATTATCCCCTTCGCCTCTTTCCGCTTCTTTTTTGATAATATGATAACCGAATTGCGTCTTGACCAAGTTGGGATAAATTTCTCCCACTTTTAATTTATTAAAAGCCACGTCGTCAAATTCCGGCACGAAAGCGCCTTTTTTTACGCCCTGATACAATCCGCCATTATCTTTACTGCCCGAATCATCAGAATACTGCTTGGCCAGTTTCGCAAAATCAGCGCCCGCTAAAATTTGCGGTAAAACGGCTTGCGCTTTTTCCTCAATGGCTTTATTTTCCCGGTCTAATTGCTGTTGCTCTGACGGCGTTAATTGGCTGGCCTCCGGATTTTCTTCCTTAAATTCCAATAACGGCGTCTCGCCAATCATTTTAATCGCCTGATTGACATCATAAACGCCAGCTAATTCCACAATCACGCGCCAACTGCTTCCCACTTGATTGGTTTGCACCAATGGTTCGGAAACGCCCAAAGCATTAACGCGGCGTTCAATCACATCTCTGACCCCGCCCAAAGCATCGGCCCGCTCGCTTGGGTTAATTTGCGAGACATCGGCATCATAAACCAAGTGCGTGCCACCCAATAAATCCAAACCCAAACTAAAGGGCAGGCCGTAATTAATTAAGTCAATTTCTTTAATATTTTTAAACTTTAGGCCTTTGGTATTATCTAATGGGCTCTTTTCAATTTTCGGCCAAATCCGCCAATCGCTGACTACGGGAACAGTTGATAAGCCCTGGTCTAATTTTTGGGCGACGATATTTTTAAAGCCGAAAACATCTATGAAAAAAGTAAAAATAAATAAAATTACGATGCCGAAAATAAGCCAACGGAGCTTGCCCCTTGGACCGGGAGTAAAAAAATTTTGAAATGGATTTTTTGCCATTTATTATTGGCGGTGAATAATTTACTTTAAACTATTATAGTTTAGCAAAAATTCTCTTGATTTGCAAGATTTAAATTTTAATTAAAAGAGGGAGCGGCAGGCTGTTGTATAGCGCGCTCCCTTATTAACAAGCAATTAATTTTATGAAACGGCGCGAGACCTGGATTCTCTGGGGGTCTGGAGTTTCTCTAATAAGATTAATAATCGTGGTTTAATTTGTCGCTTTAAGCCATCGATTCTCTTTGAAGTTGCATGGCTTTGTGCATCCCATCGCTCAATATTATGGCGGTAATACGTCGTTCTGGAATGATTACCTGGCTATCATCCAATAACTTCCTTAAAGGAGGATGCCGATAAGGATTATCACTTTCAGTAAGATATTTTGGCACTTTAATACTGAGCCGACCCTTGGGACGCCAGATAGACACATCCGTGGGATCCAATGAAATGAGCGAGCCGACATAATCGGCTACGTAATAATCACCGCAATCTTCAACAACCGCCAAGATTATGTCCCGACAAAACCAAGCCGGAATATCCTTACTGTGGTTAAGTGATAGGCATATATCCTTATCAACCTTCAGAAAAAACAACACCCTTTTCCCAACTCTCTTCCGCAACTCATTGGCAAAACTGCCCAGGCCCAAAAAATATTTAGTATTTCTGAACCATTGACGAATGAGAGCACTGCCGAAAGGTCGTCGCATAGATTCCTCCTAATTACTGTTTGTATGGAGCTTTGCCCCAAAAAAAGTTTTAATGAGCTTAGAAACATAAGCCATTCCTGTCGACTATTATTGAATATGGCGCCTCCTTTGTCAAATATCTTTGATCTTATAAAAACCCCCTCATAATGGAGGGGGAATTTTTATATTATCATTGCCATCTCTACCAACCGATGAGAATAACCCCATTCATTATCATACCAAGCCAAAACCTTTACTAAATTGCCTATGGCTCTGGTAAATTTTAAATCAATTATAGCGGAATAAGCGGTGCCGATAATATCGGTGGAGACGAGTTCGTCATCAGCGCCGGTTACCCCGATAATGCCCTTATACAGCGGCTGTTTGCTCGCCGCGATAAACGCCTTATTAATTGTTTCGGCGCTCACCTCTTTTTTTAAGACAGCGGTAATGTCTGATAATGAGCCACAGATAATCGGCACGCGAACCGCAATGCCGTCAAATTTATCTTTTAACTCGGGAATGACCAAGGTGGTGGCTTTAGCGGCGCCGGTCGTTGATAATACCATATTCACGGCTCCGGCCCGTCCCCGCCTCAAATCCTTGGCCTCCGGTCCATCAACCAACCTCTGGGAGGCGGTATAAGCGTGAATGGTGGTCATTAATGATTTTTCTATGCCAAATTTTGACTCCAAAACCTGAATAACGGGCGCGATGGAATTGGTGGTGCAGGAAGCGTTGGAAATAATATTTTCATTTTTTCCCAAGGTCTTTTTAGTCAATTCCGTGCCGAAAACCAAGGTTTGCATTTCATCTTTGGCCGGAGTGGATAATAATACTTTCTTGGCCCCGGCTTTTAAATGCATCTGCATCTCGGCTTTGGTCTCAAATACGCCGGTGCATTCCAAAACCACTTCAACGCCCAATTTTTTCCAAGGCAATTTTAACGGATTTTTTTCGGCATAAACCGGATATTTTTTGCCGTTCACTATTAGATTATTGGCGTCATAAGAAACCTTTTTGTCGTATCGGCCATAAACCGAATCGTATTTTAGCAGATAAGCCAGAGTGCGCGTATCGGTTAAATCATTAATGGCAACCACCTGTAAATTTTTCTTGGTCAGGGCGATTTTAAACGTGGTTCGGCCAATCCGGCCAAATCCGTTTATGGCAATTTTTTTCATATATGGGATTTAAATAATTAATTCAATGAGCAATTTAATTATAGCAAAATTCAGATAAAAAATAAATTTGATTTAGAGATGGTTACAAAACTATATTTCTCTCTCTTATGATTTTTTAATCGGTACTTCCACGACAAGCGGCTTATCCCCCTCTCTTTCAGGATCAATCTGAACATTCACGCTTTGGCGCAAGGTATGCCAGCCAATCACCTGCCCCCGGCCGTGCTTGGTTCTGACTCTAGTGCCAACCGGCGGTAAATTTTTTGCCAATTCGTCATAAAGATTTTTTTCATAGCCCAAGCAGCATTTCAGACGGCCGCAAATGCCGGACAAGCGCTCTGAACCGCGATGAGCCACTTGCTGTTGCTCGGCTAATTCAGAAGTAACACTGCCCAATTTCCTTAAATGGCTCTGGCAGCAAAGTTTGAGTCCACAACAACCGATATCGCCCGTGAGTTTGGCTTCATCGCGCACGCCCACCTGATGCAGTCGTATGGTTTTTTGGAAATGGCGGGTTAACTCCTTGACCGCGTCCCGAAAATCAACCCGGCCATCAGCCACAAAAGCGAAAGTGAAACGGCGGCCGTCAAAAGAAGGGTGGCTGCCGATGATTTTCATCTCTAAACCCAATTTTTTGATAATCTTGCGGCCATACTCTACGACATTTTCCTTTTGCCGTTGATTGTCAGAAATGATCGCCCAGTCATCATTGTTGGCCACTCTTTGAATAGAGCCGATTTCAGTCTCTCCTGTTTTTTCCGGTTCAATTTCTTTAATGCTAATTACCCGACCGGCGTCCACGCCAAAATCAGTGCTCACAATGACATAGTCGCCCACCCCGACATCAACATCGCCGACTTTGGCGGAAAATAAATTATCCCAAGGCGCGAATTGTATTTGAGCGATTAACATAAATTAAATTAAACTTGATAACGGCTGAATTGTTTAATGGAAACGCCACTTAACAAATCAGCAATCTTTTTATCTTCATCTTTGATAAAGACCTGTTTTAATAAGCAATTATCTTCATAGTATTTCGCCAATTTGCCTTCAATTATTTTAGCCCAAATATTTTCCGGCTCGCCTCGCTGAGTCGAAGCGGGCTTGCCCCGCTGTTTTAATTGCTCGCGATAAATTTCTTTTTCTTTTTCCAAAACCGCCGGCGGAATATCTTGAATATCAAGATAAAGCGGATTCATGGCGGCAACATGCATGGCAATATCGCCGGCTAAGGCATCGCTGCCGCCAGTCAAAACTACAACCGCAGCCACTTTTTTATTAGAGTGCAGATAACTGCCGATTACCGCGCCGGACAAAATTTCATATCTGCTTAATTTTATATTTTCTCCGATTTTAACTGCCAATTCATTTTTAATCACGGCTTCGGCCCAAGAACCGAATTCTTCTATATTAGATTCTAATAATTTTTGGGCGAGCTTATCGGCCGTCTTGATAAAATCATCATTTCTAGCCACAAAGTCGGTTTCGCAATTTAAAACAACGGCCGCCACTTTTTGCCTGCTTCGACTCGCGTCGAGCGAGGCGAGCCCGTCCCGAGCAATGGCAATCACGCCCTCATTGGCGCTCCGGTCTGATTTTTTGGCGGCCTTGATTTCACCGCTCTTTCTTAAAATTTCCACGGCTTTAGTCAATTCCCCGCCCGCCTCTTCAAGCGCCTTTTGGCAATCGCCAATACCGGCGCCGGTTTGCTCGCGAAGTTTAACGATGGTTTGAGTGTCTATAGACATAGTCACTTATTATTAAATTATTTATTTTTTATTACCAGCACAATAAATTTTCAATTTACAATTTACAATAAATGTCTCAATGAATCAATTTTCAAATTGTTTGAATTATTGAAAATTGAAAATTCATTGTAAATTGAGAATTGATAATTGAAAATTTATTTTGTGGCTTCCACTTTTCCTTCCTTAACCGCCTCGGCAATCAAGCCGGTGATTATTTCAATTGACTTGACCGCGTCGTCATTGGCCGGTATGGGATAATCAATCAAATCGGGATTGATATTGGTATCGCAAAAAGCCACAATGGGTATTTTGCGCTTGCGGGCTTCGGCCACGGCCGTCTTTTCCTTTTTAACATCCAAAACAAAAATGGCCTCGGGTATTTTTTTCAGTTCCGCCAGGCCGCCGACTAATTTTTTTAATTTTTCAATTTCCTTCTGGAATTCCACCTGCTCTTTTTTGGTATATTTTTCCAAAGCGCCCGAGTCCTTTTTTTCCGTCAATTCCTTGTATTTTTTAATCAATTTATTGACATTGGAAAAATTAGTGAATAAGCCGCCAATCCACCTTTCGCTGATATAGGGCATGCCGCACGCCAAGGCGTATTTTTCTATGATTTTCTGGCCCTGTCTTTTTGTGCCCACAAATAAAATAACCCCGCCCCTCTGCACTGTCTCTTTAACGAAGTCGGTGGCGATTTGCAATTTCTCCACGGTCTTTTCCAAATCAATAATGTGAACGCCTCCGCGTTCAGTAAAAATGAAGTCCTTCATCTTGGGGTGCCAACGGCCTTTCTGGTGGCCGAAATGCACGCCCGCCTGAAGCAATTCTAAAAGTGTCGGTAATTTCATATTTTTTCCTTTTTTAACCTCTGCTTCTCCCCCGTTTCCGGGAAGGAATTTCGAAAAGCATGAAGTGATTTATTAAAACCTTAATAAAAGATCAGATATAATTTAGCAGATTAATTATAAAATGTCAAATTTTATTTTTTCCTCTCCTCGTCTTGAGGAGAGGATTAAGGTGAGGTCTAAAATAAAAACCCCCAACATTATAGCTGGGGGTATATTCATTTACGTTTATGTTCCGATTTTTTCGGAACAATTTTATAATCATCGGGCGGGGGGCTTACAAATCCTGGCCTTCAATCCATGGAATACGCTCGCGCTTTTGGGTATCGAGGCACCCGTGAAAACGTAAGAATTAAAAACCCCAATTGCGTCGCTCATCAAATAATTGGTCTCTCATTATTGAGCCAAATGAAACCGGTCGGCTAAACATGGAGCTTATTGGCGACATACAATCAATTCTTGGGGCGTCTTCTCTTCTTATCATATGGCCTACTGTAAAGCGGTTCTCAAAATCGCCAATGCGACCCATGGTCATATCACGCTCCTCTATCTCGCGTGCCTGGCGTTTCATTATCTGATCCAGCACTGTCTCTCCCCACCTTACCGGAGCCATGTAATCTTCATAACTTCTTTCTACAGGCGGCAACACCGGCGAAGCAGTTCTCTTTGGCCACTGCGATTCTATTTCTTCCCATGGCTTTGGGCTAGTAGTCCTGTGGCTGGATGACTTGGGTCTAAACATTTCGGGTCTAAGCCCGGTCAGTTCTAACGTAGGAGCTGGTCTTGGAAATATTAGTGTTGGTTCTTCTTTTTCTCCAAACAAGCTTTTCATAGATCTTTCAAACAGGCCTTGCATAGACCTTTCTCTTTCTTCTTTTTCTCTCCTCCTGCCTTCCAGATATCTTTCAGCCCATGCTATAGAGCTTTCCGGTTCATCAGGAACTCCGCGAGAGACGCTGTGAGTTTGTTGATGTCTGAGTATGGTCGACCTCTCAAGCCCGCCACAAAGGTCGTTAAGCACGCTCCACTGGGTGGTTGCTTCCAGACCCGTACTGAGTGTGGTGTGTGTCCTCCCCCTGTCTGTTGTGGCGTGCAATTTAGAGCTCTTAGAATTGAATGAGAAATGCGCGCCGTCATCAGAATCTGCATCAATCAGGAGCCCCATTGACCCGGTTGACTTATGTTTCCAGCCATAAGAGTCTGCATTTGAAGGCATTAACCGCTTCCTTGCTTCTTCTCTCTCCAGCCTCTCTTCCATCCATGTTTTCTTGGGTTCTTCTGTTTCTCCCAAGAAGTATATCTTATCCATTTTCCTTCTCCTTTTAATGGTAAATGATGGGTTTAAATTTTTAGGGTGCGATTAACTAATTTATACCACTTAGCCAAAAATTTGTCAAATAAAAATTCTCCGGGCAATCCCGCTATTGACTTTTCGCCATGAAGCCAATATAATTATACTATCAAGAAAATCATTTAATTTCTTATGAAAAAAGACATCCATCCGAAGTATTATCCCGAAGCAAAAGTCACTTGTGCTTGTGGCAATGTTTTTACCGTGGGTTCAACCGTGGAAAGCATTAATGTGGAAATCTGCTCGGCTTGCCATCCCTTTTATACGGGCAAACAAAAATTAGTTGACTCGGCCCGGCGGGTTGATAAATTTGAAAAACGGGTCGCCAAGAAAGCCGAAATCCAAGGCGCCAGAAAAGGCAAGAAAATCAAAAAAGAAAAACAAAAAACCATTAAAACGGCCAAAAGGGTAAAAATTGCGGCTGAATGAAAGATAAGTTAGATAAACTACAATATAGGTTTGACGAATTGGAACGACTCCTCCAAGATGAGACGGTAATTTCTGACGCCCAAAAAATCAAAAAAATTTCCCAAGAATATAATGACCTTAAGGAAATCATCCAGGCAAAAAACGATTTGGAAAAAACCGAAAACGATTTAAAAGAGATAAAAAATATTATTAAAGAAAATGAGGATGACGAGGAATTAAAAAAAATATCAGAAGAAGAAAAAATAACCTTGGAGAAAAAGAGGGCGGAATTGGAACAAAAAATTAAATCGCTGCTCATGCCCAAAGACCCAAACGACGGTAAAAACGCGATTATAGAAATCAGGGCTGGCGCCGGCGGCGATGAATCGGCCCTGTTTGCGTCTGAACTTTTCCGGATGTATTCCCGCTTTGCCGAAAAGAAAAATTGGAAACCAAGATTATTATCAGCCAACAGAATCGGCCTGGGCGGTTTTAAAGAGGTAATTTTTGAAATTACCGGTAAATCTGCCTATGGCGCCATGAAATTTGAAAGCGGCGTTCATCGGGTTCAGCGCGTGCCCGAAACCGAAAAAAAGGGGCGCGTCCATACCTCTACGGTAACCGTGGCGGTCTTGCCCGAGGCAGAAGAAGTTGAATTGGCCATAGACCCGAAGGACTTGCGGCTTGATACTTTCTGCGCCGGCGGGCACGGCGGCCAAAGCGTGAACACCACTTATTCGGCTGTCCGCCTTACTCATCTGCCAACGGGAATTGTGGTCTCCTGCCAAGATGAGAGATCGCAATTGCAAAACAAAGAAAAAGCCATGGTGATTTTACGGTCAAGATTATTGGCGGCGAAAAAAGAGGCAGAGGCAAAAAAACTTGGCGAGACCAGAAAATCACAAATCGGCACGGGCGACCGGAGCGAGAAAATCAGAACCTATAATTTTCCTCAAGACCGCATAACCGACCATCGTCTTGGTGAAAATTTTGGCAATATCCCAAGTATCTTAGACGGCAATCTTGATGAGATGATTAAGGCGGTAAAAAGCCGGGTGGAATTAGAAGCCATAAAAGATTAATTATGAATGAAAAGAATAAAAAAATTTCCCTAATTATCCCCGCCCATAATGAAGAGGAAAATCTCGGGCGCGTTTTAAAGGTGGTTATCCAAGTGCCCGAAATAGATGAGATCTTAGTGGTGGTTGATGCCTGCAGCGACAAAACCGCCGAGGTGGCCCAGAAATACGGCGTTAAAACCTTAATCAGAAAAACCAGCAAGGGCAAAGGCGAGGCCATGATTGATGGCGTAAATCATACCACGGGCGGAATCTTGATGTTTGCCGACGCGGATTTGGAAAATTTAACGGTGCGCCATGTTCAAAAAGTTCTTGAACCGGTAATTAATGGCCGGGCTTCTATGTCGGTCGGCCTGCGGGATAGAATTTTCGGCTTGGGCGCCTTGATTCCCAGATTATTTCCCATGTATGCCATCGGCGGCGAAAGAGCCATGGCCAGAAAATTTTTTGATTTAATCCCCAAAGATGAAAACACTTTGGACTTTGGCATTGAGACGGTAATGAATTATTTTGCCAAGAAGCACAAACTGAAAGTGGCCTATCCGATTTTAAAAAATCTGCATCAAGTCATTAAAGAAAAAAAGTGGGGTTTTTGGCGCGGCCTTATTTCGCGAATGGGATTGTTTTGGCAGGTTTGGCGGACTCGTTTTATTATGAAGCGCAGAAAAAATCTCTAAAGCCCGCAGGGGCTTTTTAAAAAACGCGCTATGACCATAAATCAGGCGTTAAAAAATGGGATAAAAAAATTAAAAACGGCCGAGGATGGTTCAGCCATTCTTGACGCGGAAGTTTTATTGGCTTTTATTTTAAAAAAAGATAAAGAATTTTTATATACCAATCCGACGACTCGGCCGCGAAAAAACCAGCTTAAAAATTTTTATAAGCTAATCGCTCGGCGCGCCAAAAACGAACCCGTGGCTTATCTGACAAGTCAAAAAGAATTTTATGGCTTGGATTTTTATGTCAATAAAAACGTCTTAATCCCCCGCCCGGCCACGGAATTATTGGTTGAAGAGGCCTTGAATTATATTAAAAAAATAAAAGCAAAGAATCTCACTATCTGCGATGTAGGCGCCGGATCTGGCGCGATTATTATTGCTCTCGCTAAAAATATTAAAAAATCGCTTCCTAAACAAAATTTTAAATTCATGGGCGCGGATATTTCCCGCGGCGCCCTAAACGTCGCTCAAAAAAACGCCAAAGCGCATAAGATAAAAATCAATTTTCTCAAAAGTAATCTTTTAAAAAATCTAACCGATAAAAAAATAGATATTTTAACCGCCAATCTCCCCTATCTTAAAAACCGTGAGATTAGGGGCGCCTTAAAATACGAACCGAAACGCGCCTTAAGCGGCGGCCAAAGAGGCGCCGAGATTTTTAAAAAATTATTCCGCCAAATTCCTGATTTAAAATTTCCGCCGAAAATAATTTTTCTAGAGATTGACGACAAGCAAGCCAAAACATTAACCGAATTGGCAAAAAATCTGCTTCCTCAATATCAGCGGAAAATAAAAAAAGATTTTAGCGGCCTTGATCGTTTACTTATCCTTAAAATTTAAAGGGCCCGGAACTTAATTCTCTTAGAATTTTGCTCCGAGCCCAGTCAGGGATTTTATAGATTTTGCCTCTCCGAATTATTGGGTGTGCCGCCAATATGCCGCACCGAAGGAGTGGTGGGTATTAAACCCTGAAGCATAAATTTACCCCATGGAATAGGGTTAAGCTTCAAACCTCCAAGACCCAATGTTCCGGGGATGTTCTGCGGAAACGACCTGCCGAAAAAGGTACTGCCGAAACAATTCAAGGTGAAAGATATGGTTTATCCGCTTACCCGCCAAAACACAAGAGTTCGAACTGGAGTTTAAAACCAGTTGGATTTACCGGCGAGTAAGGCACGTCTGTGGGAATAATTGCTTGGGGGGCTTATTCCCGGCGCCCCATGATTAGCCCAGCAGTTGACGCATATCAGACCTCCTTCCACCTCAATTCTAATATGGATCCTCCTCTAATCCATTTTATTCACTTATTTAAATTAAATATACTACTTAAAATTGCGGCCGTCAAATCGAACCCCTCACCCTACCCTCTCCCCGATTACGGGGCGAGGGACTTTTAATAACTATGCCCCTTTCTTAATCACCCTCTCCCTAATGGGAGAGGGCAGGGTGAGGGCAGGGTGATGGGTGTATTGTGTTAGATGGCTTTTGATTGTTTCTTGGCTGACTGGCCGTCTGGGGTCGGTTTTTCGGCTTCCGCCGGCTGGCTTTCACCCTCCACTGCGACAACCGGTTCGACGGGCTTTTCTTCGGCAACCTCAACTTTCGGCGCGGCCACCATGGCCACCACATCCTCGGCTTCGTGTCCGATGATTTCAATATTTTTCGGCAATTTCAAATCCTTAATTATAATGACATCATTAAACTTCTCTAACGAGGAAATATCAACTTCAATCTCATGAATCAAATCGGCAGGCAGACATCTGATTTCTAATTCGCTTAAATTGTGAATCAAGACGCCGCCGTCTTCTTTGGCTGATTTTGATTCACCGATAAATTTTAATTCTACGGCCGTGGTAATCTTTTCATCCATTCTGATTTGCTGAAGGTCAATATGAAAAAGCCGTCCCTTGATCGGATCGGATTGAACTTCGGCGATTAAGACCTTAAGGGGAACGGCGCCGTCTAAAATTAAATCAACGATCGTATTTTCACCCGCCTCTCGGTAGACCTTTTCAAAAGCGATATAATCCAATTCTAAATTTTGATTAGCCGTACCATGGCCGTACAAAACCGCCGGGATTTTATTGGCTTGGCGCAGGGAATATACTTTTTTACCGGTTATCTCCCTTTTTTTCGCTTCTAATTTGATGGTCATAATTAATGATTATTTTATTTGATTTATTTAATAACTAATTGAATGAATGCGATTTAAATTTACCCTGTGGAATAAAATTTTTTTAGAAAAATTTATGGCGATAGCCATATTCCACGGGGTAAATATAGCTTAAATTTGAAAAAAAGTCAAACGCCAAACCCCGCCTCGACGTGACATCGGGGCGGGGTTTACAATCTAATTTAAAGACGGCGTTTAAAATCAATTTATATTAAATTTAAATCTCTTTCCGGCTCGCCGGATTTTAACGCCTCATATACGCCCAAAAGCTCATCACTGTTAATTTTCGCTGATTCTCTGAATTTATTGACTTCTTGGCTGTCTAAGTCGGTAATCAAGCCGACCGAGCTAACGCCAAAACTATTAGCCAAAATTAAAGCCACGATCGCGGATTTGCATCGGCCGCATTTCACATAAATCAAATGGGCGGTTTCGTTTTCATCTAATATTTTTGCCTCCAAGGGATTATAATGGCAATGGCAAACCGGGCAATATGAAACCAATCTCAAAGTATCTTCGGGAAGCCGCCCAAAATCAAACATGGGCTGAATTATATCTTGCATATATTAAATTTTATTATTGTATTATTAATTATGCTACTTTAAAAAATCTATGTCAAGCGCCTGAACGGAAAAAATTGAGATAGTTGCAAAACCATCTCATTAAGATTTTCTGGAGATTATGCTTGAACGATAAATATTGAGCATCATACCCGCCGCGGACATAACCACAATTAAAAAACTGCCCCCATAGCTGATAAACGGCAAAGAAATGCCCGTGACCGGCAAAAGACCGATGCCCATGCCGATATTGATAAAAACCTGGACAAAAATCAGGATTAAAACCAACAATGATAAAAATAGGCCGAAGTCATCCGGCGCGCTACGGGCAATCCGATAAATTCGGTATAACAATAAAATAAACAAGCCCAGAACCAAAACCACACCCACAAAACCCAGCTCTTCAGCCATGACCGAAAAAATAAAATCGGTTTGGCTCTCCGGAATGAATTTTAATTGGCTTTGCGAACCAAAACCCAATCCCCGGCCCATTAGCCGGCCCGCGCCCACCGCGATAATGGACTGCCGGACATTATAACCTCGCCCTTGTGGGTCTAAAGAAGGATTAATAAATGTTTTAATGCGGTCCCTTTGATAATCTTCAAAAACCAAAAACCAGCTTGTTAAAAAAACCAGCGCCATCAACCCTAAAACCATGATGATATGCCATTTATTTTTTGTCACCAAAAAGAAAGAGAGAAACCAGATAAAAAACAAAACCAGGGCCGAACCAAAATCCGGCTGAATCATCACCAAGCCAAGGGGCATGAGCATAATCAAACCGACAAAAATTAATTGCCATAGTTTATGAATGGTTCGGGCGTGGCGGCTGTAGACATCAGCCAGACAGAGAATTAAAAAAAGTTTCATCAATTCAACCGGCTGAAAACTAAAAAAACCAAAGGAAAACCAGCCGCGCGTGCCGCGTATGGTCGAGCCCAGCGGGGTTAAGACCAAAACCAATAAAACCAAGCCGATTATATAGCCAAGCCAGCACCACCGTCGCCAACTATGATAATCAATATTGGCGAAGAACAACATAAGCGCCAAACCGGCCGCGAGCCAAATTAACTGCTTCTGAAAATTCATAAATTGCCCTTGACCCTGGCCCAAAGCCACGCTATAAATCGCGGCCAAGCCAAAAAAAATCAAAAGGATTACGGCCATAAAAAAAAGCCAGTCAATTTTTTTTAAAAAAGGAAAATACCGATCAAAAATCATATAGTTATTGTTCAAATCCGAGGGCGGAGATGGGATTCATTTTGGCGGCGCGCCGGGCCGGATAAAAACCAAAAACCAAACCAACCAGCGCCGAAAAACCAAAAGCGATGAGCACGGAAAAAATTGGCAATTTAAACGCCCAAGTAAAACCAAATTGCCCAGCGATAATAGCAATTAAATAAGTAAAGCTGATGCCCGCCGCTATTCCTATTATACCTCCAAAAACCGTTACCGCAATTGCCTCCCAGAGAAATTGCCATAAAATCTCCAGTTGCCGAGCACCCACGGATTTGCGCAAGCCGATTTCAAAAGTTCTTTCCGTAACCGAAACATACATAATATTCATAATGCCGATGCCGCCTACCAATAAAGAAATGCTGGCGATGGCCGTGAGCAACAATGTTATCCCGCCAAAAACCGTGTTGATTGTTTGCCGGGCCTGCTCGGTGGTGGTCACCGCAAAATCATCATCTTGGAAATTTTCAATTTTGTGGCGTTCCCTTAACAGGGTGGCAATTTCATCAGCGGTTTCATTTTCAATTAACGGATCCTTTACTTGGGCCATAATAAACATAACATAATCAATGCCCATGACTAATTTTTGCGCCGTTCTAATCGGCAGATACAGCATCTCATCAAAATTCAAACCAAAACCAGCTCCCCGCTCTTCTAATACGCCGACCACCTTAAATTTATTCTTCCCGATTTTAATGTTTTGGTTTATGGGATTTTGGTTGCCGAATAAATCAGAGGCGACTTTACTGCCCAAAACCGCCACCCGGGCCAATTCCTTATCTTCTTCATGGCTAATAGGCCGACCCAGAGCTAATTTACTGCGGTCAATATTTATCACGTCAGCCGAAGCACCCATAAAATTAATTATTCTATTTTGGTCCTCATAAGAAACCACGGACTGCCCCATAACCGCGGCATAATAATCCTTGATATTCGGCAATTTGCTGATGGCCTCGGCGTCCTCATTCTTTAGGGTGGTTATCTGCACGCCTTGCGCCCGGCTTATATCTGAAGAGACCGCATCACTATTGGGTACTTTGGTTTCTACGTGGATAACATCGGTGCCAAAACTTTCTAACTGGCCGAGAATTAAGCCCTTTATGCTCTCGCCGGCCGAGAGCACGATAATCACGGCCGCAATGCCGATAATAATACCAAAAATTGTCAAAAACGTACGGCTTTTATTAAGCAAGAGCGACCGCCAGGCAAGTTTTAGGGGTAAAATAATATTCATTTTTAAATTTTATTCATATCTCAACGCCTCAATGGGATTTAATTTTGCGGCTTTTCTGGCCGGGTAAATACCGAAAATCAAACCAACGCCGGCGGCCACGCCCAGACCAAGTAGAATTGAACTGGGCGTGATGACCAGAGCCCAATTATAACCCAAATATCTTGCCACCAGGGCGACTAACGCTGATAGCGCGCCGCCCATAATAACACCGAGCAAACCGCCCAATAAAGCAACCGTGATGGTTTCCAAAATAAATTGCGCTAAAATATTTGACCGTTTCGCGCCCACGGCTCGGCGCAAGCCCACTTCCCTGACTCTTTCATTGACGGCCGCCAGCATAATATTCATGACGCCGACACCGCCGACAACCAGAGAAATGGCGGCGATGGCCGCCAAGAAAAATTTTAGGGCGTCGGTAATGGTGAGTAATGCCTGAATGGCGTCCTTGGTGTTTCTCACCGAAAAATCATCATCGCCAGCGGCCGAGATATTGTGCCGGTCGCGCAATAATAACGCGATATCTTCGGTGGCCTTATCCATATTTTCGGCGCGATTAATTTTAACCCTGATATAATTAACATATCTTACGCCCAATAGTATTTTTTGAGCGGTTTGCGCCGGCACTAAAACAATATTATCTTGATTTTGAAAACCGGCCGTTCCCCTTTCCTTCATTACCCCGATGACTTCAAAAAATTCATTTTTAATCTTTATTTTTTTACCCAAAGGGTTATTATCATCAAATAAATCTTTCCCCGCTTGATCGCCAAGCACGGCCACGCGAGCCGAAGCCGCGTCTTCTTCCGGAGTAAAAAAACGGCCATTCGCCACTTCGGTATTTTCTACTGACGGATAACCGCTCATGACGCCATTAAATTGGGTGGCGTTTTTAATATTTTGGTAACTGATATTGCCCATCCCCGTATTATATGAACTCACGGCCGCAATATTGGGCACTTGTTCGGCGATGGCTTGAGCGTCTTCATATTTTAAAGTCGTGATAATAATGCCCAGAACCGAAGCGGGCGGGCCGTTTTGGTCGGATTTTCCCGGCAAAATTCCAACCAAATTTGTGCCGATTGAATTTAATTGGTTTATAATCAAACTTTGAGCGCCGGCGCCCACCGACATAATAATCACGACCGAAGCAATGCCGATGATAATGCCCAAGCCAGTTAAAAAACTCCGGACTTTATTGGTTCGTAACACGGAAAAGGATAGTTTAAGAGTATCAGTAAATCGCATTAGTTAAAAATTTATAAATATTATTTCGCAAACTCTCCATTGTTCGCGCTCCGCCTTTCGCTGACCATAAAATCTTCAACAATTAAGCCGTCTCTTAAGCGAATAATTCTTTTGGCGTGACGCGCCGTATCGCTTTCGTGCGTCACTAAGATAATGGTGCGCCCCTGGTCATTTAACTTTTCTAAAATCTGCATGATCGCTTGGCCTGATTTGGTGTCCAGATTGCCGGTGGGCTCATCGGCAAAAATCAAACTCGGATTATTTACCAGCGCGCGGGCAATGGCCACCCTTTGTTTTTCACCGCCGGAAAGCTGATTGGAAAGATTATTGGTTTGAGGCGATAAGCCGACGGCTTCAATCGCGTCTCTGACGATTTTATCGTGGTCTTTTTGCCGGCTATATAAAAGCGGCAAACGGACATTGTCATAAACCGTGGTCTTCGGTAAAAGATTAAATGATTGAAAAACAAAACCCACTTCCTCATTTCTGATTTTTGCCAGTTGATTATCATCTAAATTGCTTACCTCGCGCCCCTTAAATTTATAATCACCCGAGGTCGGGGTATCCAAAAAACCAAGAATGTGCATTAAGGTGGATTTGCCCGAGCCGGACGGCCCCATAATGGCCACGAATTCGCCGCCATCAATATTAAAATTTAAGCCGTGAAGAACGCTAGTTATCACCTCGTCGTTGACATAGTCCTTTTTTAAATTTTGAACTTCTATTAATGGCATAATTTAAATGAATTTTCAATTTTCAATGATTCAAACTTTTATTTTTTTGAAAATTGATTCATTGGGTCATTTATTGAAAATTGTAAATTGTAAATTACTATTTTTGTTCTTTCTTAAACGTGACTACTTTCTCGCCCTTGGCCAATCCGGAAATTACTTCCACTAACCCATTATCGCCGCGCAAGCCGATGGTTACTGTTTTTTCAGTGGTCTGATTATTATCGCCTAAGACCGCCACGTATTTTTCCGCCACTTCGCCCAATGTCGTTTCCCTGACTTTTACCGCCCTTTGGGGAATATACAAAACATTGTCTTTTTCCGCGGTTTTAATCGTAACATCCGAGGTCATACCCGATTTCACCCTTTCATTCCACGAATCAGAATCAAAACCGACTGTCGTTTGGTAATAAACCACGTCTTGAATAGTAGTTTGCGCGGGATCAATAAAGGTTACCAGGCCCGAAAAAATATGGTCGGCGCCAAAAGCATCAAGCTGGATTACGGCCTGGTCGCCGATTTTAATTTTAGCAATATCTGATTCCGGTATATTAACTTTGATTTGCAATTTTTCATTGCCCAGCATTTTAATGGCCGGCTTGGCCAGGCCGTCTTGCCCGCTGGAAACAAAATTTGTCTGCTCGCCCAATTTATAATTCACTTGGATAACGGTGCCGTCAATGGGCGCGACAATAGCATAATCTTTCAAACCGACCAGCGTCTGGTCTAATTGCGCTTGGGCTTGAGCGACCTGCGCCCTAGCCGCGGCCAGGTCAAAAGTCCGGGGACCGGCTTTTTTCAAATCTAATTGCGCCTTAGAAATCGCCAAGGAATTTTCCGCGGCCCCAATCTGTGAATCATAACTATTGATATTGTTTGCTAAATTGGACTTGGCGGTTTGCAAGGCATTTAAAGAAGCATTGTTTGCTGATTGCTCGGCATTAATATCTGATTTGATGGCGTCTTTTTTGGTCTGGGTGTAAACGGCATTTAATATAATGGCATTGGCTAAATTATAAGAATTATCTAAAAGATTAGTAAGGTCGGTTAAAATTATTCTTAACTTATCTGCTCGTTCAATAATCAACTTGCTGTCCGTATTATTAACCGAATCAACATCATTGGCTACAAGATTAAAATTCTTGCTGACATTATAATAATCTGACTCAACTCGGTTCTTAAGTGCCGTATTGTTTACCAGCAAGTCACTGATTAAATCGCGGTTAATAAAATAATTAAAAATTTTATTTAGGGCGACCTTCACCGTAAAAACCGCATTATTGATTGAGTCCGAATTTTTCTCTTTTAAAATATTCAACTGCTCGGCGCTTTCTGATTTTTGACTGGCTAAATCGTCAACGGCCTTAGCGGCCTGCCGTTCCAAAACATTAATATCTTCTGGCGAAGCGCCAGCCATAACTTTAGCCAAATTAGCATTAGCGGCCGCCACATTGGCGCGCTCTTGAGCAATAACCGGCGCGACATTGCTGGCATCAACTCGGCCGAGAACTTCGCCGGCTTTTACTTTGCCGCCTTGGCCAACTTTTAAATAAATGAGCCGGCCGTTATTTTTAAAATTAAGATTAATTTCTTCGGACGATTCTATGTTGCCGGTCGCGCTTACCGTCTGGGTAAGCTTGCCCTGTTTGACTGCCTCGGCCGTATACTCAATGGCCGGTTTTTTGCCGAAAAAAATCAGGCCCACTACGGCAATAATTAAAATTACTATAACTGCAAACCAAAATAATTTTCTCTTGAATAATTTTTTAACGCTAAAGCCCTTTTTCGCCCCAACGTCACGTCGGGACGGAATATTAAGGGCTTCATAAGTATTAATTGGATTATTTAAGATTGGCTCCATAATTATTTATTACTTTTTGTTTAAATTTAAATAATTTTTAACTAAATCATATTAGCATATTTTGGCCAAAAAGTAAATCCCGCCTCATTTTAAAATTTGAGGCGGGGGTTATCTTCCTCCCCCTTTATAAGGGGGAGGCCAGGAGGGGGTGCATTGGGGGGTGGAGGGGGTTAATGCTGATATTTTTTACCCCTCCCCAACCCTCCCCTTATAAAGGGGAGGGGGTTTAGGAGGAGTTTCGTAATTCAAGATATCTAATAACGGCAATATTAAACATAAAATTTTAAACCGCAACGCGCTTGACGGTTTTGATAACCAGGAATTTTTCCGCCCGCCTGATGTCGGCCAAGAGGTCGGAGCGGCTCGGATTAAACATAAATAAATTACAGACGCTCCGGCCGCCATGCTTGGCGTATCGGCACTGTTCGCCTAACTTTTTGTTGACTTCAATGCCAACAAATGATTTAAGTTTTTTTATTTTTTTTATACCTTTTAATTCGTTTAGTCGGCCCTCGTCTTTGGCAAAAAATTTCAGGGCCACGGAATAGCCGTTTACTTTTTTGGGAATAATCGGCTTTTTGGGAATGCGGATAAGCACGTCATTCAAAGAGTGGTCAATGCCGTATGAGAGCTGATATAAGCGAGGGCGAAAACCGCCCACGCGCGGACCGAGTTCAATTATCTTCCAGCCCTCTTCGGTTTTCATCAGTTCAATATGAACGGTGGTGCTGCGCAGAGCCAAAGCATAAACCGCTTTTTGCGCCACTCCTTCCGCTTCTTCAATGGATGATTTTTTAAGCAGAGTCGGCGTCATTTGCTGATAGCCAAAAAAATCATCAAAGCCGATAGTCCGGCCCGTCTTGACGTGCACCATCGGGCAAAAATAAACTTTGCCCCGCGCCGAAACATAAACATCAATAGAATACATCTCGCCTTCCATAAATTGCTCAACCAAAACCTTGGGCTCGGCACTCCGCTTATTTTCTTTATAGAGGGTGTGAATTTTTCTAAAAACCCGCCTTAATGTCTCCTCCAATTCCTCTTCGTGAAAGCAAATGCTCACCAATAAACTCGCAGCTAAGCCCGCCGGCTTAATGACCAAGGGAAAGCCCACCTTGCTTTTAATTTTTTGGATTGATTCTTTATTTGTCTTGGAAACAATGGTAAATCGCGGAATAATTTTTTTATCATAAACCCGCATTCTTTCGCGCATCGTAATTTTATCGGTCGCCCAAAACAACGACTCGGCGGTCGGCGTCCGCAAATACGGCACATTGGGGATAATTTTGGCAAAAGTATTGATATGCGCCTCGCCCCGGCAAGTAAAAGCCAACAGCTCGTCTTTATACGGCAATAGGGCTTGTTCAATTTTCCAGGACCGGCTTAAATCGCAGGAAATAATAATATCAACATCCAAGCCGGCTAGCTTTTTTTGCTGGGCTTGATTTTTTGAATCCACGACCACCGCGATTTTAAATTTTTCTTTGGTCTTTCGGCTGTATCTTCTGACACTTTCAATTGTCTCTTTGAAAACGCTATTCACAAAAAGAATAATGTTCCTTTGGGGCATTGATTTAAATAATGGCTTAAGTTTAAAACATAAAAATTTTTGAAATTCTAGTAATTTTTTTCATGAATTTATCCACAGTTTAGTATTTGACATAATTCGTAGATTTGCTATACTAATAATGTCAAACCTCTCCCCGCTTCGGCGGGGGGATTTTTTTTTATTTATAGTAAGAAATCTGATCTTTAAGCTTTTTGAGATTGATATATTTTGCTCGATCCAGTAACTCTTTGGCGATATGACCTTTCGTGGACATTACTAGAACTCTTTTATGTTGAGCTTTCACCGCATCCAAGAGTGGAGCAAAGTCGCTATCTCCCGACATTAAAACAAGAGTGTCGAAATTATTAATATTCCCGAGCACATCAATCGTGAGCTCCACATCCAGATTTCCCTTCCACTCATAGGAGCTTTTTGAAATTTTAATCCGCTTTACTTCTTTTGCTTTTACAATATAACCGATCTTTTCAAGCTTTTGTATGAAAGAATTTTGTTTGTGATTTTCACCAACTCTTCCCGTATAAAAATAAATAGCGCGGAGATCGCACTCGCCCTCAAAATACTTTTTTAATTTTTCATAATCCACCCGCCAACGCAAAGTTTGCTGCGAATATAAAATATTCGCAGCATCAATAAAAACATACGCCCTGCCTTTGACGAATTGCCCAATCATACTTTATTAAGATTATGTTAAGTTTCCGGCGGAAACGGCGGATTCTGCCAAATCTGCGGAGAACCACTAAACGCCCAGTAAAATAATGAATTACCCCGCAGCAGAGCTGACGGGGAATTATCTAATTAAAAAAATAAAATTTTAATAATAATTTTTGGTCCATAAATTATTATCTACTTCACTGCCTTTTTTATGTCTTTAATTTCTTTGCCAATCAGCCCCTCCGAATCGTCTAAGTCCTTTTTGAGCTGCTGGAAAATCTTTTCTTCTTCTTTGGTCAGCGGTCTTTTATTTTGCGTTTTATTGAGTAATTTAATCTGATTCCGGATGTCTTTTTTCAATAAATCAAAGGCCCGATGCAAGGTCTGCTCGGCTTCTTGAACTTCTTTTCGCAGTCGGTTTCTAAAGAGGACAAATTTATGCCAGCCAAACCAAAGAATAAACAAAAGCAGGATAACTAAGGCCGCCAACGGCACCGCGACCGAAAGCAAGGCGACTGCCAGCGACCCTACCCGCAAGAAAGCCGGACGCTTGACCGCCATCGTCAGCTTTTCGGTGGGCAAACTTTTGGCTTGCCGTTCATCCACCACCTCGGCCCAAAAATTATAAATGCCGTCTTTTAGCCGTTCATCAGCGATAAAAGTAAAATTTCCTTTTTCATCGGCTTTTACGCTCTGGCTTTTTAACTCCCCTTTTTCTCCTTGAAACCACATCGTTACTAATGAACGGAGATAGCGGCTGATTCCTTTTATCACTAAAATTTCGCCGCTGGCCAAGACCTTTGGATACTCGGTAATCACCGGCGTCTCCAAGGGCTTAATGGTAAATTCTGCGGTGGCGATTCGGTCATTTCCGGCTTTGTCAAACGCCTTGACCACGATGGTGTGTCGGCCAGGCCCTGGCGGCGGCAGAGGGAAAATATGCGGCTGATTTGGTCTTTCTATCTTATCCTCGTAATTGGAAACAAACCACTCGCCATTGTCAACTTTTACATCGCAATGTCCCGCTATCCCCGAAAGCGAATCTTCGTGGTCAACTATTATGGTGGGACGGGGATTGTCTGTTTCATTGCCATCAACAAATCTTATCTCAAACGGCTCGGGCGGCGTCGTGTCAATTTGAATTTTAAAATGAGTGATTGGTCCCCAGCCGGCAGAATTCCTCATTTTTATATGGAAATACCAAACACCATCTTCAATGTTTTCATATGACTTGGCGGCAAATAGGCCATTGGAAACCGGGCCCGGGTTAGAGGTGGGGCTTTGGCTGAAATACACGCTCACCCCATTAACATTAGCCGGCAAAGCCCAGGAAAATTGCGGATTTTTATTACTATACCATTTATTGGACTCCGGGTGAGTGGCCGAGGATACTTGAGGCGCCGAAGGCGCGCCGGAAATTGGCGCCGGCGCGAGCTTCTCTTCCGTTACCTCGGGAACGGTTGGCACGGCGCCGCCCAAACTAAACTGTGCGCTCCCCAAACTTGCCAAAATATTAGTGCCCTTGCCATCATTGGCGAGCGCCGAGCCCGAGGAAAAATTAAGCCGAGCGGTACCGGCTGTTTTCACTTTAAAATTTGCGGTAAGAACTTTACCGGCCGCCCCGCTAAATCCCGGATTAAGCACAATCCCTTCAAAATTAATTACGCCGGCGCTGTTGGAAAATGACGGCTCCAAAACCCAGAGAGAAAAAATGGAGCCGGATTTTGAAAGAGAAGTAATTTCCAGTTTATCGCGCGGGAAAGAAATCACGCCCGAGGCCGCGTTCATGGCTTGGTCGGCGCTGGAAACATAGACATTGACGTTAAAAGTTTTTCCCACCGCATAGGAGCCGGAGGAGGGGGAAAAATACAGCGAGGCGGCTTGCGCTGTTGCGGGCAGAATGCCAAAAACAATAAACAGCAACGCGCTGCTAATTAGCAAGCATCTTACATTTTTAAATATTTCCTCCATAAAATTTTTATTGCGTAAGTAATAGCGAATCCTAATATAATTATAAGCCAATTCTCATAGTTTTCATACCAACGAAGCGGATTCCGCGGTGAAATTTGTTCCACTCGTGTATTGCCGGCTTTATCAACCGCTTTCACAAAAATATAACTGCGCAATTCTTGATCTTGCAAAATATATGGGCTTTCTTTTTGAGACCACCTTTGAAATATATCAAAAAACTTCTGGCGGGATTCCCTTATCTCATAATGGTCAATACCCGAACCTTTATCTTGAGTAGCGAAAACAACAAACCACTTACCGCCAAAAGTCGACTCATCTTTGGCAATTTCCGGCATAAATGATTCTGGCGACTCGGTATCTTTTACTTTTGTAACTATGGGGGTTACAGCCAGAGCTTCCAAAGAGATCGTTATCTCAAGCGGCGCTGTTGTTAAAGCCGCCGAAGATCCCATACCGTCATTTCGCAAAACTTTTGCGTCGCTAACTTCAAAATGGGCAATACCTTCCGATTTTGCTTCTAAGACAGCCGAAAAAAGCAGGCCGTTATTTCCTTGAAATCCGCCGGGCGTGATGCCAGAAAATGTAACGGTGTCATTTTGCGCCTTAGGTCTATCAATCCAAAAATTTATAAGTGAATTCCCGTCTCGTATCTCTTTTACCCCAACAAGATTGCTTGGAAAAATAATTTTTCCTTCAAGCGCGTTAACGCTTTCTTCCGGAGTATTTATAAGAAGCTTAACCTCAAATTGCTCGCCAACTCCCACTCCGCTTGTTTTCGCTTCAAAGAAAAGATCAGCCGCAAAAACGAGTTGAGGCAAGATCAGTCCCAACAATAATACCAATAAAATTTTAGTTAGAAAATGTTTCATAAATTATCCTGTCCAATAAAATGCCATAATACTAAAATCCACTAAATCAACTTTGCCGTCGCCGTTAAGTCGTTCAATTTCAATCGGTTTGAATGTGGCGGAGAGCGGCCTTTTATACCAATACGCAGCAATGGAAAAATCAATAAGATTCACCCGTTGGTCATTGTTTAAGTCGCCTTTTAAATATTTTGTTACTGGCGCAGCCGCGACATTTTTCGTGCCGACCTTAAAACCTATCATCCCGCTGAAACCGGATACGGCAATATTGCCGATAGAGGCCTTGGATTTTGCGTAGTAAGTGCCTAAAGCGACAAGACCGGAATCAAAATTATACAAATAGACGCCATTTTTGTCAGAAATTGTTTTGCCGAAAAACTCTTCTTCGGAATTTACCGAAACAACAATATCGGCCTGTGGCGCGCTTTGCCCAAAAATTGCGATATTGTCGCCGCGCTTAACTTCGCTTTTATCAACCGCAATGGTCGGGGCGATGAAAATTCCGCTGACATTGGTGGTGGCGCCGGCGGTAACACTCACGGGAAAAGTTAAAAGAGAAGAGCGGAGGCCTTTGCTATCCTCACCGTAAACGGCAAAAATATAATTACCGCCAGTTAAATTAGAAACGCTAATCTGAAAATTAGCATCGGCGCCGGCGATTGTCGTTGCCGCCACTTGGGCGTCTTTGAGCAGAGTGACAGAACTTTTCGGATAAGCCCGGCCGCTAACATTGACTCTGGTTTCCACGGCCGAACCTCCGCCCCCACCCCCCCCTCCTCCGGGAGGACTAACCGGCGGAGTAACAGTACCGGACTCTGCTGTAAATTGTTTCGTTGCTGCCGCCCAGTTAGTTTCAGCTAAAGCTCGCGCCTTAACTTTGAACCAATAAGTTCCCGCTGTTGGCACATTATTCAAAGTCAATGACAGGTTTATAAAGCTTCCGGCATTTATGTATGCGGTAGCTGATCCGGAATCTACATCATCATTTCCACCACACAAATTACTTTCGCTGTTTACAATACAATAGACATAGTAGAAGTCGCTGTGTGAAGTTCCCTTGTTGTCAATTCTCACACTGGCGGTTATGGTCGGTATAACTTTATCTGTAATGTCAATTATTTGAACATCAGCCGGCGAGCTGGAAAGATTCCAATAATCAGTTCGTTTAATCGTTTCCCCATTAACGACGACAGAAACGACTGTCTCCCAAACACCGCCGACGGCGCTACCGCCAATGCTATAGCTATAACTGTAAGTTCCGTTTGAGTTCTTGGTCATAACGCCATTTGGCACTTGGACCGTTCCGGCAGAATCAGTAATAACCACTGTTGGCAGAGAATCAGCATCTGTTGGAATAGTCGCGTAATTTAGGACCTGCAATTTTGCTTTGTAAGCGGTGTTAACTGTGGTCTCTCCAAAGTCGGACAGTGTCACCGTCCAGCCGCTTTGAATTTTGGCAGCAAGAGTTGAAGTGGCAGTGTCAATATAAGATTGGGTGGCCAAGGAACCCGAATCAAGACCGGCACCAGTTAGAGTACGGCTAATCGATGTCCAAACAGCTGAAGCCATGTCAGCCACTAAAGTACCAAACGAAGTGAGAGTTCGACCGCTAAATGACCAGATCGCAGAAGGAAGTGTGGCAAACAAACTTGATGAAGCTGACGAAACAGCAGCGTTGATGTTGGCGCCAATGACCGCCGCCAGAGAAGATGTCGCTACTGTCAAACTTTCATCAACCACTCCTTTAATTGTGCTAGTTGAGACCACTGACCAATCAACGATAAAACTTTTATCTACTATAACCAAGTCCCCCCTTGCTACCGCCCCACAAGTCATAACTGACGGCCAGACACCGGAAGGAGCATTCCCCGCCGTCGTATAATTATAGTAATGCCAGCCACTAGTACTTGCTGTCATTATTGTTGGTGGAACCTTCATCACATTAAGAGGGTCGGTTATTTCGATAGTGCAATCTGTCGTCGTCGCGACAAAATTATCATCAAAGACGAATTCGCCCAAGGTGACAGTATCGCCAGGGGCGATTTTTTGATAACTGGCATATACAAAATCAATCGCAAAAAAACTAAAAACTAAAAACAGCAAGATAAAACAGCTAAAAACTTTAAAAGAAAAATTCATAAATTAGGGACTAGGGACTAGGTTGTAGGGACTAGAAACATTAGTAAATTAGCAACTAGGGACTAGTATCATCTAGTTTTCTAGTCATTACATTTAACATTTTCATTACTTCATTTAATAAATTATCTACTTCTTTAAAATTTATATTTTTGCCAAAATCCAATCTTTTCGCAATTTCTATTTGTGTTTCAAGTTCAGCTCCGGAACCAAAAGCGATTAATAAAAAATGTCTATAATCTTTTTTTGTTCCCCTTGTGTTTCCTTCTGATATATTGGAAGGGATAGAAACAGCGGCTCTTCTTATTTGTGATATTAATCCATATATTTCTGATTTTGGAAATAATTCTGTCAATTTATATATTGACACTACCAAATCCATTGATTTTTGCCAAACTATTAATTCTTTAAAATTTTTAACTTGCATATTTTTTAAATCTAGTCCCTAGTCCCTACAACCTAGTCCCTAATTCATCTTTTTAACCATTTCCAGTTGTTAACAATTATACCATATATATCATAACATTTACAGCTACCTGCACTGCAAAAAGATTTTTAAGTATGGTATAATAAAATTGAGAAAATAAAAATATGTTTTTACCAAATTCACATTCTTTTTTGTTGGTAAAATCGGCCATTGCCAAGCCGGTTATTCAATCTGGTACTCAAGAATCTGCAATAATTTTGCCATCATCCTCACCATCAGATTATAGGAGGAATTTGTTTTTACCAAATTCACATTCTTTTTTGTTGGTAAGATCGGCCATTGCCAAGCCGGTTATTCAATCTGGTACTCAAGAATCTGCAATAATTTTGCCGTCATCCTCATCATCAGATTATAGGAGGAATTTGTTTTTACCAAATTCACATTCTTTTTTGTTGGTAAGATCGGCCATTGCCAAGCCGGTTATTCAATCTGGTACTCAAGAATCTGCAATAATTTTGCCGTCATCTTTCTCGTCAGATTCCGGTAAGCCGACAATCGGCGATAAAAACAAAAGAACTTTTTTGAAAGTGGCTGGCATTGCAGGCGCCGGTCTTGTCGGTTCACTGCTTTTGCCTAAAAAGGCCTCGGCCTTGATAATGGGCAGTTCACCCACAACAGGAGTGGTCGGTGTCAAAAATTCAACCAACGCGAGAATCAACCCCGCTACAGAAGAAACGGTTAATTCACTACTTAAACCTTCAGATTTAAGTTTTGATACCGGATCTTTGAAAGTTAAGGTAACCTCTGTCTCTGGCGACGGCTCTAGTAGTTTTAGTAATTCGGGAGGCGTGGCCAAAAGCGGTCTGGTAGATGTTGACCGACATGTTCAGGTGGACGTATTAACTTCGGGGTTACCATCATCGGCTTCAACAGAAACCACTCTGCAGACTATTTCTTTTGGTGGTTTTAAATTTACTCTTCGCCTGGCAACGGTTGGTGACATTGATTACGTGGGGGAAGCGTCAATTGGGACAGCCACTTCTGCCGCGTCATGGCGTATAAAAAAGATTGACAGTACTACTGGTATAATTATCCAATGGGCCGGTACGGGAGTTTTTGACCAAATATGGGATAATCGCGCTTCTTTAAGCTATAGTTAAATCAAAATGGAAAAATCAAAATGGAAAATGATAATTAAATCAAAATTAAAAAATCAAATATCAAAATGATAGTACAAAACGATAGTGCAAAGTTTAAATAGGTAGAGGAAATGTAAATGCCATTTTGATTTTTGATATTTGATTTTTACATTAGCTAAGGTTATCCACAACACATGGCAATATATAATAATAGCAGATGGTGTATAATAATAGCAGATGGTGTATAATATATAGAGTAAGATTAATTAAAATGTTTAACAATATGGAAAAAGTAGTAAAATGCAGGGGATGTGGGCAATATTTTATGCACACAGAAAAAGCTATAAAATGTCCATTTTGTCATACTGAATATGGTGAAGTTGAGGAAAAAGTTGAGGAAAAAAAAGGGACTGCAAAAACTCAAGTTGAGGAAAAAGCTAAGGATAAAAAAGGGGTTGCAAAAACTCGAAAAGGATTTTTCAAAATTCGGAAAGATAATTAAAAAAAGAAGTTATTATTATTAATAATATAAAATATGGCAGCAGTAGTAACAACAGATTATAGTATCGCAACAAACGGAGACATCCGTTATACCGGTACGACAACCAATAACACCGTTATTGAATTCCACCGTTGGCTCGGCGATTTGATGGACGACGCCCTCGCTACAGGCAACGACCTCTTGGATATCACGGACGCGACCGCTTCAGAGCGTTCAACCGACAACATTATCACGCTAAAAGCGCCTTTTAACATTGACAATACGGTTGCGCAACATCTTTTTGATGGTTCCATTATTCAAACTAACGGCGATGAGATTTATGATGGTATCTTAGTATTCGCAGCAGCGGGTACTCCACTCCAAATTCTTCAGAATGGAAAACCTGCATACCCCAATTTTTGGGGTACAAGTATAAACGCTGATTCGGCAAACGGTATCTCGCATCGCTTTATGTTGAAAGTAAAAACTGCCGCAGCTGATATTGATGGACGACGTTTGGTTGGACAAACAAGAGAGACGGGCAAAACCTACAGCGAATTTAAGATTAACGGTACAGCCAGAGGTAACAACGTTCTCGCCCTTACCTATGCTACTGACTTGAACAACGCCACAGCAGAAGCGACTATTCGCGGGTGGACTACGATTACAAATACAGAAGGCTACCGACTCTTGGATGTGGACAATAACAGCCTCACGGAGAACTACTATTCGGAATGGAATCGCGCTGCGCTTACAATCAACCAATTCTTTGAAAGACATAAGTGGCTTACTCGTGAATCAACAGTAGAATCTTCAAATGCTAATTCCGGCGCGAGTAATTTCCAAGTAGCAAACGCGACTATTATCGGGCAGAGCCAATCATTCGCCAATGGTGTAAACGCTCAATACCTTACTCGTGTGCGAGTAAAGATGAGGAAGGTCGAGGGGACTCCTGGCACTGTCACTGGAAACCTTACCGCGAAACTCTACAATCATAGTGGGGCGACTTTCGGTACCGATTCTATCCCTGGAGTTACGCTTCACGCAACATCAGAGAATTTTGATGTGGCGACTCTCACCACGGCGTATAAAGAATATGAAATTGCGTTCGGTACAGCAGGAGCCACAGCGCATTTTTTAATGGTGGCTTCTACAAATTATTGTATTGCGTTTGAACATGCCGCTATTAACGGTTCAAACTATGTAGAGATACAAGGAGATGGGACTGCTGGCAACCACCCGGGTAACCGCGCCCAATTAGTAGCTTCGACCTGGACACCGACCGCGGCTGATAACCTTGACTTCAAAGTATACGCGTCTCCTAAGCAGTATGGCATTCGTGGTGAAATATTCCGCGGTATCACCCATGAAGTTGTTGCAGATACTCCTTCAGCCGCATTCTCCGCGGTTGAAGCAATTTCATGGCCTGGCGGCACAGGACAATTGCTTGCAAGTGTCTTCCCAGACACAACCGCGACAGCTCTAAGCGTGAACGCGAGCCTCCAATTCGCCCGGGCTACTGGTAGCTTCATCACCGACGGCTTCCGGCCGGGCATGACGATCGTTTCGACCGTCTTCACCACTGGCGCGAACAACACGACCAAGATTATCTCGTCTCTCACCGCGACCACGATTACCGTGACGGACACGACCGGCCTCGTCCAAGAAGCGGCGGGCACGGATGAGCGAATTCGTGCTGGGCATATCTGGATGCAACTTCTGACTGGTATAGCACCAACAGATAATCAGACCATCACTGGCGGGACTTCATCTACGACGGCCTTGATGAATGTCACCATTACAGAACGCACGCTTTCACAGCCAGCTGTGGGTGCTTCAACCGGTACGGCAATCATCGGATCGTATGGACTTGGTGTTGAACCCATCCCAGACCTTAGTGCTTCCGATAAGGTAACTGACTTGAGTAATACTCTTCGTGTTCCTCCGAATAATGTTACATTCACAGTTGCTGGGCTCGTATCTGGTGAAGATAGGGTGCTTGTTGCTCCTCTCGGGTATGAGTTTGCCTATGACACCGAAGCCGTCGCCAACTTCGCTCTCGGAGACTCTCTTACCTTCGGCACTCCGACAGGCACAGGGTATCTCTCACTGCTTCGTGATGACGGCACGACAGGGCGTATGCAGATACGACTTCTTTCCGGCTCCGTTCCTACTGATAACTCAACCATTACAAATGGTACCGCGACCGCACTAGTAAACGGCTCAGTAGTAGCGAGCGAAGACCCGCGACAGCTTATCTTGACTGCAGTAGCACTAAGTGGTGGTGCAGTGACCACCGTACCCTGCACCACAGCTATCCCTACCGATACTCCTTCAGCGGCAGGAACTACTGGTTCTATTCGAATACGGCTCGCAAGTGGTTTATTTCGTAATATTGCTTACACCTCATATTCGGGTAACGACTTTACCATTCCAAGCACGGACTTCTCAGCAGATAACGCCCCTGCAAGCACCAGCATCTTCATCGCCTATATTGATAAAGCTATTACTGGTGGGGCTACTACGGCAACATTCACCGGCGTGTATTCGGCAGACAGAAATTTGTTTGTGCGTGTCCGCGATGGAGCGTCTACACCGATTAAGACCTTTGAAACCACAGGTACGCTCGGCTCTGCAGGTGGTTCAGCTACCGCCATCAGAACGAGTGACGCATAATCCCCGTGGCATATAGCAAAATAATGAAAACCCCCGAGCTTACGCTCGGGGTGTCCAAATATAATTAGAATGCAATTGAAACTGTCGCGCTTGTTGAAATTGACAGCGTAAAAACCGTAATTATTAAAGGGGTTGAATAAGAATTATTGAATAAAAATTATGGCAGTACCAGTATATACCATCCCCGAACTCACCACGATGAATACGGGTGAGGCGACTACCAACTGGGCAGAGCCCGGAACGTGGCTGGGCGGAGGTCTACCTGTGGCTGAAACGGATTACTTCATTCAAGGAACGGGCTGTATCGATAAAACATTCAACGCCGTCGCTATCGGTGGCTTGATGTATAGCGCCGGGGCTCAAACAATTGCAAGCCCAAATGCCTACTTTGCGTGGGTGTGGTTCGGGTGTCCCAATGCCATTGATACATTAGCCAATGGCGGAATTCGATTGATGGTTGGGGACCTGAATACCGTCTTCAAAGCATGGTATGTCTTAGGTAGCAATACATATCAATATGGCGGATGGCGCTGTATTCCCGTTGATCCCAACACTACTGCGGACGCAACCATTGGTACACCCTCCGGTGTGTGGGCGTTTTTTGGGATGGCCGCAAGTGTCTTGAATGCCGTAGCCAAAGGTAACCCCTGCGCTATCGATGTCATTCGACACGGAAGAGGGACGCTTCAATCCGTAAGCGGTGAGGCAGCAAACTACGCCACCTTTGCAGGTGCGGCAGCACAAGACCAAAATGTAACCAACCGTTGGGGATTATGCCAGCTTATTGATGGTACGGTTATCCAGCAAGGCCACTTCCTCATGGGCGTGGCCGCAACTGCTGTAGATTTCCGAGACAGTAATCGTGCAATTGTCATTGCCAACACCACGAAGGTTACCTCGACATTCAACCTGTTTGAGATTCGTAATGCCACTAGCCGAGTCGATTGGACTAGTATTTCGTTTACTGCGCTTGGCACGGTATCAAGGGGGGACTTCACAGTCACCGACAACGCTACCATCAATTGGATTGGTTGCACCTTTACCGATGTTGGATTGTTCGTTCTACAGGCGGCAACTATCGTTACGAGTTGCGTGTTCAGACGCACCGATAGAATCACATTGGCTGGCGCAACGCTCACAAGTTGTACGATTGATAATAATCGGGCCACAACGGCGGTTCTCGCGGCCACCCCAGCAGGTGCTCAATTAGTTTCTGGCTGCACGTTCACCAGCGATGGCACGGGGCATGGGCTTGAGATCACCGGCGCGGCCGTCCCCGACATGACGCTGACAAATTGCACATGGACTAACTATACAGCAGCCAGTGGTGGCAATGAAGCAGTTTACGTGAACATCGCATCTGGCACTATGAACTTGAACATCAGTGGTGGCACCACTCCATCAGTACGAACAGCGGGGTGTAACGTAACGGTTGTCTCGGGTGCGGTAAATGTGACCATAAATGTAAAAAACTCAGCAGGAACTAATATTGAAAATGCACGAGTCTTTGTTAAGGCTTCGGATAATATAGGGCCATTCCCCTTTGAGGAAACTGTAACAATTAGTAACTCAGGAACTACCGCCACAGTGACACATACGGCCCATGGAATGACTACTAATGATAAGGTGGTTATTTCTGGAGCGACGTCTCCGACCTTTGATGCTAACAATGGGATATTCTCTATTACCTATGTTTCGGATAACAGCTACACTTACGCCATGTTATCAGCACCGGGAGATGGCGCCGTGCCGGGAACTATTATAAGTACCTTTGTTGCAATAAGTGGAACGACTAATGCAAGTGGTAATATATCAATGAGTAGGGTGTTCTTAACAAATCAGAATATCATTGGTTGGGTAAGAAAAACCTCAACTCCACCAACTTACACTCCACCAAATTACAAAACCGGGCCGATTGGGGGTACAGTCAATTCAACTACGGGATTCACTGCCAACGTACAATTAATTTCAGACGACTAATCAATTAGAAAAAATAATATGGATGAAGTAACAGCCAAAGAAGAAGCCAAGGAAATAGCCATCGCGCAACTAAATAAAAGGAATACCGAGACCGTGGAGGTTGTTTTGCGCGTCATGCAGAAAGAAATAACCGAGTTGAAGATTGTCGTCGCCAGCTTGAATAATACCATGGGGGGATTAATTGAACGGCAGAATCAGTTGGAGCAGAAAATAAACATTCAGAAGGTCCAGCTCATGGGATTAGGCCCAAGTGTCAAAGAATAATCTGATATGCCCAAAAGGCTTGAAAAGCCAAAAAGGCCAAAAATGTCCAACCCTTCTCTAGTTTTTTAAGCATTTCCGGCCTTTTAGGCCTTTTGAGCTTTTCATTCATATGGCAATTTCAATAAACTGGCCAACCGGAGTGATAACCGTACCAAAGGTGGATATGACGCTTGTTCAATCTACTCCTATTGAAATTAGAGAGTTAAACATCAATACCTTCCGCCTTAGATTAAAGGACTTGGAAGATGATGCAGAGGGTCAAGTTTGGGCGACAACCCACAATCACAATACGACAGTTTCAGTTGGAGGAGTTACACTTGCGCGAGTAGTTGAAATTATTAATGGATATACGGTGACTTTTGAGAATGGTACGTATGCTGTAAACCTCGTAGGCGCAAATTCAAATATTGGGGATGTTCTAAATCTTAATACTGTATCTATCAGGGCTGCAAATTCAGCAGGGCTTATCCAGGCGATGATATGGGATGAGCCAATTGCAGGCCATCTTACAACAGGAACAACCGGCAAAGCTCTATCTGATGCAGGCGGCGCGGGTAATCCGTGGTCAAGCACTATAACTGGCAATACTACTGCCGGGACATTTGGTGAATTAGTTGGCAAGAAGCTTTTGACTATAGCTAAATTTTTGGGACTTAAATAAATCAAAATGGAAAAATCAAAATGGAAAATTTAGGGCTCAATACTTTTAATTTTACATTTTAAATTGTTATTTTGATTTTTGATTTTTGATTTTTTAATTAGCTATATATGACAATAAATGATCTTATCCAGCTGCTTAATAATAGGTTGAGAGAATTTCAACTCTCCAGAGATTACGCCAGGATGAGCGGCGATTTGGAAAGAATGAATGTTGCCGATAAAGAAATTCTTTCTTTAGAGGATACTTTGTATAAATTGAATTTATTGGTGGACACCTCCAAGTCCGCCGCTATTAGAGAGGTCATTCTGGCGGAAGTTATAACCGATGGTTCAGTCGCGGTTTTGGGAGAATACGATATCACTCTTTATGCTACCGACCCTTTGCACGAAAAAAAAATAATGAATATCTTGAGCAAAATGGGAGTGATGGAGACAGTGGAAAAAATTGATGCTTATATCAAGGGCAAATATTTGAGCAGTCCGGTTACCGGAGAGATGGTAATGAGCGCTGCTTCTGCTTATAGCGTAGACGCCCGGTTGATGATGGCTATAATGGAACAGGACTCGAGCTTTGCTACTGCCGGCAAAGCGGTAAGGACTCTAAATCCAGGCAATGTCGGTAATGATGACAGCGGTAATCTTCGCACATACGACTCGTGGCAAGAGGGCGTGACAGCAGTGGCGGCATGGCTTAGCAGACACCGTGGATTAACAACCATTTCCGAAATTCCTGAAGAAAATGTTCTTGAACCTACGGCCACTTCCCAGCCAGAGGCTGGTCCGCCTTTGGCGGAAACGACCTTAACAACCACTACAACCACTGCCACTGCCACCACCACACCAGCGGCCGCCACTTCAACTCCGGAAACCATACCGGTCATCACTTCTACTACTACCACTGCCACCACCACACCAGCGGTAGCCACCTCAACTCCGGAAACCATACCGGTCATCACTTCAACCACTACCACCGCCACCACCACGCCGTTTACGACCACCTCCACTCCGGAAACCACACCGGTCATCACTTCCCAGCCAGAGGCTGGTCCGCCTTTGGCGGAAACGACTTCAACGACCACTACGACCACCACCGCTACGACTACACCTCCCACCGCCCCAGAAGAGCCCGCACCGGCGACCGCCACTTCAACTCCGGAAACCATACCGGTCATCACTTCTACCACTACCACGGCTACCACAACTACATCGACCGCCACTGCGACAGAATAGCAAGCCGCTATAACAGCTGATTAACCACCTTGGAAAATTTTAAAAAAAATATAGAAAAATTTCTTCCATTTTTGGAAGATCTGCGTGAACGATTGTATCGCGGGGTAATTTTATTCGTCGTATTCTTTTTGGTCGGCTTTCTCTCTTCTGGAATAATTCTAAAAAAAATATTAAAACTTGTTCATATCGATCAGGTGGTAATCGCCACTTCTTCACCATTTCAGTTTACCGAGATAGCGATGGATGTTGGGTTTTTCCTCGCGATTATGGTTTCTGTTCCGTACATAATTTATAGCTTTTATGTCTTCATTATACCCGCATTAACTAGAAGCGAGAAAATAAAACTTTTAAAATCTATTCCTTTAAGCGTTGGATTATTCATTGTTGGATCTTTTTATGGGTTTTTTATTCTTTACTATGCTTTAGGATTATTAGCTTCTGTCAACATCAGTTTAGGGATCGCCAATTTTTGGAATATCGGTCAATTTTTAACAGAAATGCTTATTACCTCCGCTTTGTTGGGATTGGTCTTTGAGCTTCCTCTCCTCTTGTCTCTGCTTATAAAACTGGGGATAACTACACCCCAAACCCTCAAAAACAATAGGCGCGTCGCTTATTTTTTAACCATTTTTCTGACCGCTTTACTTCCGCCAACCGATGGTGTATCATTAATAGCGATGGCACTGCCACTTGTGCTACTATACGAGGGGACGATATTATTAAATAATAAAAAAACAATATGTTTGGATTAGGACCTAGAGAACTAATTATTTTGGCCGTTATCCTCGTTTTGCTTTTTGGCGCAAAGAAGATTCCAGAACTTGCTCGCGGTATTGGGGAGGCTGTCAGACACATCAGAAACGGTTTTTCTGATGACAAAGACAAAACAGATAAAAAAAGTTAAATAGCGTAACCACTGTTGTCATCTTTACCTCCACTAACCGATGGTGTATTATTAATTAAAAAGGTTGATCTTATTAAATAATTAAATAATAAAAAATATTATATGTTTGGATTAGGACCTACAGAAATAATTATTTTTGTCGCTATCATCGTTTTGCTTTTTGGTTCAAAAAAGATCGCGGATCTTGCTCGCAGTGTCGCGGAGGCTGTTAAAATCCTCCGGGGTAGTTTTTCAGACGAAAAAGACAAAACAGACAAAAAAAATTAAATCGCGTAACCACTGTTGACCTCCACTAACTGATGGTGTATTTTTAATTAAAAAGGTCGATATTATTAAATAATTAAATAATAAAAAATATTATGTTTGGATTAGGACCTAGGGAACTAATTATTGTGGTCGGTATCCTCGTTTTGCTTTTTGGTTCAAAAAAGATCGCGGATCTTGCTCGCAGTGTCGCGGAGGCTGTTAAAATCCTCCGGGGTAGTTTTTCAGACGAAAAAGACAAAAAAGACAAAACAGATAAAATTGCGTAATCATTTGTTAGCCGAAATATGAAAAATTGGATACGTATTTTTTTGGTATGCTTTGTTTTGATTGGTGGCACGGCGTTTTTTGCTTTTTATTCAATCAATCAATTAAATAAAGCATTTGATGATATAGAAGCTTCGTTTTTTGCAACCGTAAAAATACCACAAGTTCATTTTTCCGACAAAACAAATAAAGAGCAAATTCCAACCTCTACCCCAGAAACTATTCCAACCTCTACCCCAGAAATCATCTCAACCTCAGCAACATCAACTGATTTGGATCTATCTTTCATTTTTCCAAAAAAAAACAATGAAGTTTACATTGGTTGCACGTACCAACTTTCCTTTCAATCATCCACGACAATACGTTCATTGGAAATTGCTCTCCTTGATGATGGTACGAATGAAACCATTGAGCCGAGTGCAAGCGGTATAGCGAGGGAAAACAAAATAGAACCAAATTCTCAAAGTTTAGATTGGAAAGTGGGAGTAGTTTGGCCGGGTAAATATTATATCAAAGTGTCAAACATTAATGGTGTTGAATTAGAAAATTATAGTAAAACCTTTACGATAAGAAAAATGCCAAAAGGTATAAGTGTTGACGAAAGAGAAAAAATTTGCAAGGAATCGGACGGTTCATTTTATTTATTGGATAAGTTATAGATTCTGATTAATTCTTTGACTGCTTTTTCATCTTCACCCTTGCTCCGCATTTGATGTTTGACGTGAGAGCGCAAGTGATTTTCGAGAAGGAAGCTGGCGAGGCTTTAGTGGAGCGTATGATTCAATTCAGAGCCACCACGCGTTCCGCGCGTGCGATTAGTCTGAATTACTTTCAAAAAATGTTCGAACTTCGTCCAAAAAACACCGCCAGATTTCCAAGTTTGAACCTTAGTGTTTGCAACGTGTTTTGACCCCCTTGGGGGTTCAGGAGGTTCGATCTTGGCAACTTGAAGGTCTATAAGAACATCAAAGACTGGCGTCCATATAGGCGTCAGTTTTTGATTTCTGCGGAGTATTTTATTTTCTACTTTAACTGTAGCCCCATGGGGAATCGAACCCCAATTTCCTCCGCCTGCCCTGTTAAATAAATTCTGTACCGCCGCGGGGAATCGAACCCCGGTTTTCTCCGTGAGAGGGAGATGTCCTAGCCGCTAGACGATGGCGGCTTAAATTTAACAGGGTGAAAGAGGGAAATGTCCTAACCATTAGACGATGAGGCCAAAATGTTTAATTTATAATAATATACTTTTAATTTTTTCCTTCCAGCACATGATTTCCAGTATTTTTCTCTGATTAAAGCCGTTTCTAAATTATTAGCCCTCTCCAAAATATAACACTTAAATTTTCCAAAGTGTTTGGTTGTGTTTACCTGTCCGGCTCTATGTTCTCTAACTCTCCTACATATATTTTCAGAAAATCCGATGTAGGTATTTTTAGAATCCTCACTTATTAACCAATATATGAAATATTCCATTTTTTTATAACAATTACCCGTTACAACTCGGAAACGAGACAAACCCGCCTCGCGTCGATGAGCGAACGCGAGTCGAGGCGGGGACAATTGTTATTATTCTACATTTATATTATAATAAAATCAAGAGTTAGGTTAAAAATTAATTTTAAAAATATGAATTCAATCGGGGGCATTAAATTAATAATAATTATTCTGATTATTATTGTGGTCGGCTTTTCCTTGTTTATCTGGGGCTATGCTTTTGGCTTAAAAGCCACCGGCATCGATGGTTTTGCCCAGGGCTGGGATGCGGCGCGCCAAGCCATTGAAAAAACCGGCCTGTTTCCCAATAATAAGGAACCGCTCTATAATATTGCCGGCAAAATCACGGGCATTAATAATAATATCATTACCATAGAAGCGTCCCCGGTAGTTAATAACCCATTGGCCAAGCAAGCGCCCATTAAAAGAACGATTACGGTCGGCAATGACACGGTTTTTATAGAACAAAAGCAAAAAAGCCCCGAGGAATTTATGAAGGAACAAAACGAGTTTTTTCTAAAAAGATTAAAAAATCTTGAAAATCAGGCCGAAAGCGCTCCTCCATTATTATATACGGAAAAAAGAATTAAATTCTCTGACTTGAAGGTTGGCGACAAAATCAATGTGGTCGCAGAAAATGATATAAAATACGCGACGCAAATCACGGCCAAGGAAGTTAGAAAAAATACCCAAGCAATATCAGGACAATAATATAAAATAAAAAAACGCCCCGACGTCACGTCGGGGCGTTTTTTTAATTAAGCTGACTGGAAATATTCAAACGGAGGATTTTTTGTTAAATGTTAAGCTCATCAAGCAACGTCTTCTGTTTTTTAGAGATATTTTTCGGTATATCAATAATAATTTCTACGATCTGGTCTCCCCGACCGCGGCTATTTAATCGTGGCACGCCCTTATCGCGCAACTTAAATTTGGTCTGGCTTTGCGTGCCTTCGGGTATTTTCAGTTTGACCGGCCCGTCAACGGTTTCAATATTTACCTTATCGCCCAAAACCGCTTGCCTAATGGAAATATGATATTGGGATAAAATATCATCGCCTTGGCGCTTGAATTCCTTACTGGGCCGAACGCGGATAGTGATATATAAATCGCCCGCCATTCCCCCGGGCGCGGGCTCACCGAGATGACTAGAAGCGGGCTCGCCCTTACCAGATAATTTAAGGGCTTGGCGGTTGGCAATGCCGGCCGGTATTTTGACCTTGATTCTTTCCGCGCCATAGGCCACGCCGGCGCCATTGCATTTAGCACATTTTTTTTCCTTTATTTTGCCGGCGCCGCGGCAATTGGCACAGATGGCTTGTGTTTGAAAATTGCCGAATATCGTCTGTTGTGATTTTATGGTCTGACCGCTGCCGCCGCAGGTGGGACAAGTATTTATTTTTGAGCCGGGCTCGGCGCCATTGCCTCCGCAGTGGTCGCATAATATCTTTTTTTGCAAATCAATAATTTTTTCCGCGCCGAAAACCGCTTCTTCAAAATCAACCGCCAATTCAATTTCCACATCATCGCCTTGTTTACTTTTTCTTGTTCTGGTTTGCGCGCCGCCAAAAAAAGAGCTAAATACGTCTCCCAAGTCGCCGAAATCAAAATTTACATTATTAAAACCGCCCGGCTGGAATCCGCCAAAAGGATTATTGCCTTGTGCCCGCGCAAAATCAGAATAATTAAAACCGCCCGCTTCGCCGCGAGGCGAGCCCGGTCCGCCGCCGGCGCCAAAAGTAGAGCCGAATTGGTCGTATTGTTTTCTTTTTTCAGGATTACTCAAGGTCTGATACGCTTCATTGGCTTCCTTAAACTTGTTGACGTTGCCACTATCCTTATCTGGATGGTGCTGGTGAGCCAATTTATGAAAGGCCTTTTTTATTTCATCCTGATTGGCGCTTTTGGTTACACCCAATATGTCATAAAAATCTTTTGCCATAATATTATAATGTCATTGCGGGTAAAGTGAAACGACCTTTGTATTGTCATTACGAGGAGTGAGTGAAGCGAACGACGAAGCAATCTTGAATGACCTCGCTAAATAGATTGCTTTGTCGACGAGTACGCCTCCTCGCAATAACATTCAAAGACCTCCCCCTGTCCTGGGCAGAGCTGAAAGCTCCTTTGGTCGCTTTCATCTACTCTCGCTTCGCTCGCTCCTGCCCGTCTGATTACAGACCCCCTTGGAAAGGGGAAGCTATCTTGCCTCCCCTTAATAAGGGGAGGCGCAAATTTGCCAGCAGGCAAATTTCAGAGGGGTTAATTAACCCCCTCCTGGCCGTTCCTGGGCAGCGCTGAATGCTCCTTATGGTCGCATTCATCGACTCTCGCTTCGCTCGCTTCTGCCCGTCGCATTAGCGACCCCCTTCGTAAGGGGGAGGAAATAATGTATTACTTCTTCACCTCCTCAAACTCCCCTTCGACCGGCTCCTTTTCCGCTCCAGTGTTTTCTTGTTTTTGTGTTTTTGTGTCTTCCGTGTTTTCTGGTTTTTGTGAATACATAGCCGCGCCGACTTTCTGAATCGCTTCGCTTAAAATATCATAATTTTTCTTAATCAAATCCTTGTCTTCGCCCTTGTTGGCGTTTTTCAAATCTTCAACTTTATCCATAATACCCTTGCGGTCGTCGGCGGAAACTTTATCGCCCGCGTCTTTTAGGGTCTTTTCCGTGGTGAAGATTAAATTTTCCGCCTGGTTGCGCGATTCAATTAACTCTCTTTTCTTTTTATCTTCCTCGGCGTGCGCCTCGGCGTCCCGTTTCATTTTTTCCACCTCCTCTTTGGCTAAGCCGGTTGAGGCGGTAATGGTAATATGCTGTTCTTTGCTGGTGGCTTTGTCTTTGGCTTTAACGTTTAAAATTCCATTAGCGTCAATATCAAAAGTCACTTCAATTTGGGGCACGCCCCTTGGCGCCGGCGGAATGCCATCAAGCATAAATTTACCCAAGGTTTTATTATCAGACGCCATCGGCCTTTCGCCTTGTAAAACGTGAATTTCCACGCCCGGCTGATTATCGGCCGCCGTAGAAAAGGTCTGCGATTTTGAAGTTGGGATAGTGGTGTTTCTGTCTATTAATGGCGTCATCACCTGGCCCAACGTTTCAATGCCCAAGGTCAACGGCGTCACATCAAGCAGTAATACGTCTTTAACGTCTCCCTGTAAAACACCGGCTTGAACCGCCGCGCCCAAAGCCACGACCTCGTCAGGATTAACCGAAACATTGGGTTTCTTGCCAAAAAATTCTTCCACTTTTCGCAAGACCAAGGGCATTCTGGTCATACCGCCGACCATCAGGATTTCTTCAATATCTTTAGCGCTGACGCCCGCGTCGCTTAAGGCCTTTCTTACCGGTTCAAAAGTGGCGTCCACTAAATCCGTGACCAAACCCTCAAGCTGGGCGCGGGTAAGTCGTATCATTAAATGTTTTGGCGAACTGTCCGGGCCGACCGTAATGAACGGCTGATTGATTTCGGTTTCCATCTGCGTGGATAATTCTATCTTGGCTTTTTCCGCCGCTTCTTTTACTCTTTGCAGGGCGGTCTGGTCTTTGGCTAAATCAATGCCTTCCTGTTTTTTGAATTCGCCTAAAATCCAACTCATAACTCTTTGGTCAAAATCGTCCCCGCCCAAATGAGTGTCGCCATTGGTTGATTTTACTTCCACGGTATCGCCGCTCACATCCAAAATAGAAATATCAAAAGTGCCGCCGCCCAAATCATAGACCGCGATTTTCTGGCCCTTTTTCTTTTCAAAACCATAAGCCAAGGCCGCGGCCGTGGGCTCATTGATAATTCTTTTGACGGTCAAGCCGGCGATTTCGCCCGCGTCTTTGGTGGCCTGCCTTTGCGAATCGTCAAAATAAGCCGGCACCGTAATCACGGCCTCGGTAATTTTTTCGCCCAGCTTGGCTTCGGCGTCTTCCTTTAATTTTTGCAATACCATGGCGGAAATTTCCTGCGGCGCGTATTCCTTGCCACCCATCACTATTTTAACTCCGCCGTTGGCTTTCTTCATCTCAAAAGATAATAATTTCAAATCGCGCTGGACTTCCGGGTCCTCCCATTTTCGGCCAATCAGCCGTTTAATGGAAAATAAAGTATTGGCCGGATTGGTAATCGCTTGCCTTTTAGCCGCGATACCGACTAAACGTTCGCCGTTTTTGGTAATCGCCACGATGGAAGGCGTGGTTCTCGCCCCCTCTTTGTTTTCTAAAATTTTTGGCTGGCCGCCCTCCATAACCGCCATAGCGCTGTTGGTCGTGCCCAAATCAATTCCTAAAATCTTTGGCATAGTTTTATTCCTTTTATCCAAATATCTATTATTAAAGATAGTTGGGTTTATTAATTTTTTTATTAAGCTAACTTTTTAAATTAAGAATTAAAAATTAAGAATTAAGAATTAATTATTTAATTTTTAATTATTAATTGTTAATTAATTTTACTTCGCCACCTTCACCCTCGCCGGCATAATCACTTTGCCGCCAAGCATATAGCCCGGCTGGACCTCTTCAAAAATCAGGTCCGCCTCAAAGCCCTCTTTTTCTTTATGGACTATGGCTTCATGCAAATTATGGTCAAATTTTTCGCCGACCGTCTTTATTTCCTTAATGTCGTATTTTTTAAGTAATTCCTGAAATTGTTTTTGAATATGCTTAAGGCCGATAACCCAGTCCAAATTCTGCTGGTCTTCGGGAATATGCTTCAAGGCCAATTTAAAGTGGCTGTATATCGGCAACAATTCGGAGATGAAAGCCGCATTGGCAAATTCTATAATATCTTTTTGCCGCTTTTCTATTTCCTTTTTAAAATTGGCATAATCGGCCTGCGCCCTTTGCCAGCCCGCCAAATTTTCCGTGGCCTCTTGCTTAGCTTCAAGTAGTTTTGTTTGCGCCTCGGTCAATTCTTCTACAACCGACGTTAAATCATGGCCGTTATCATTAATTTTTAATTGCTCTTTGTCCATTCTTTAAAAATTATTTATTATGCTTATAAATTTTCCAATAATTTTTGCGCGTATTTAATCAAGCCGATATTTTCTTGGTAATCCATCCGGTTCGGACCGAAAATTCCAACCAAGCCGTAATTTTTTCCGGCTTTATATTTAACTAAGATAACGGAAGACCCGTTACCAAACGGATTATCGTCGCCCATTAAAATTTGAATATTATTATCTATTTGATGGAAAATCTTGGCTATGGCCTCGTCCAAATGGTCAATAATTTCTGACATAGAATATACTACCTGATGCTCAATAAATTCCGGTTGCCTGAATAAATTAGAAATTCCCGTATAATACACGTCGGTGGGCGCAAAGCCGATTAAAACCGCTTCTTCGGACAACTCGGCTAAAAGCTTGGCCAACAATTTAATGCTCTCGCTATCTAATTTTATTTTTTTAGATAAAGAATCAAAAATCTTTTTATTCTTTGCCGTGATGTCGCCGTCAGAAACAAATTTTTCCACATAATACTGATATCCGGCCAGGGTCGGCACTCGGCCCGCCGAGGTATGGGGCTGATAAATCAAGCCCCGCTCTTCCAATTCAACCATATAATTTCTGATGGTGGCTGAACTTAATTCGGGAAAATATTTTTCCACCATCAAATTAGAGCCCACTGGGCTAACCGAATCAATATATTCCTCAACGATAATCTTTAATAAATTGTCGTTTTTATTATCGGTCATTGGGAAAATTTGGACCGTTTTTTATTATTAGCACTCTCTATATCAGAGTGCTAAATATAATATATCTTATTATTAAATGGGTTGTCAAGCCCGCCAACCAGCCATCGGATATTTTAATAATTTATTAAATTTGGTATAATAAATGCATTAAAAATAAAACTCATTCATATGCGATTAAAATTCTGCATTATTGCCCTACTAATTATCGTATCTTTGGCGACTCTTGCTGGTGTGGCCAACGCCGACACGGGCATAGTGAATGCGAAAAGCGAAGCGGGGAAAGCGGCAGCCGGCACGCCTCTCGCCAACGCCAAAATCGCAGACCTGCCGGTTTTGGTGGGCACGATTTTTCAGGTTGTTTTGGCTATGGTCGGCGTCTTATTTGTCATACTGGTGATTTGGGGCGGCATCTCCTGGATGCTGGCCAGTGGCGACAGCGCTAAAATCACTAAAGCCAAGGGCCTGCTCATGGCCGCGGCCATCGGACTGATTATCACCATGATTTCCTATACGATTACCATATTTGTCTTGGAAGGTGTCGGCGTCGTCCAAACCAAGGGAACGGGCACAGAAAAAGACACGCAAAACAGACCATCAGACAATATAATAGACCCAAATCGGCCAGATAATCCGGCGGATGATTGGACTCTTTATCCCTAATTAAAATTTGGGATTTATCCAGCCCCGCCCCGACATTACGTCGGGGCGGGGCTGGATTTATCTTAAAAACCCGCTCTAATTAACCGGGCTGTCTTGCGGCATAATATTATTATCATCCAAAATATTCACATCGGAAATAACTTGTATATTATCAATTCTGGGCAATTGATTAGTCCAGTTTAATTCAACTTTCCTGGTCTCACTGGTTTTAAGCTGGTTTATGGTGATATAATTAACGCCCGCCAACTGTCCCCCGCTCCATAAAAACACCTGAATGCCAACCTCCCAATAATTATAAGCCGAGTCATTGGTGATATTAAAACTAACGGAATTGGGGTCGCCGGGAGCGATGCCCCCATGAAATTCTTCATCGGTAATATTAAACCTTAGCCGTTCGTTTTTAGTCCTCTCAAAATCATTAATCCGGCGCCATTGTAAATCAGCAATCTCAAAGCCCGACTCGGCATTTTCTAGGCCCAGCCCCATTAAATATTTTTTTTCTCCAGGCAAAATAAAACCCCGCTTGTTTTCTCCGCCCGAATTGGAGGCGGTGAATTTATAATTAAAAACCGCCAGCCAATCAGGATTTGAATTGGCGGCTTCAATAAAAAAATCGCGGCGGTTATCATCGCCCGATAGAATATTAATCGGCGAAAAAGACAGCGGTTTCGGCGCCCTGGTCTCCAGTCCAGCTAAATATGAATTTTGGCTGGAAACCAAACGGCTTAAATTATGGGCCTCAAAATTATAATCAATCGCGTAAAAGGTCATTTCAAAAATAACATAAAACCAGATTAAAACCGACGCGATAATCAGAAAAATGGCCAGCCATCGACGCAGAGCCAATTTATGGGTTATATACCAATAACTGAATTTGAGTTCGCGGTCGGTTAGGTTTTGTGAAAACGCTTTTGACATATTTATATTATAGCACAAAAACACAAAAACAAGGAAACAATTGAATTGATTTTTTTTATTGTTTTTGTGTTTTCCGTGTTTCCGTGTTTCCATGTTTTTGTGTTTCCCGCCCTTGTCCAAACCGCCAAAAAATGCTAAAATTAATCCGTTAATAACCCATCTCATTACCTAAAATTATGGCAAAAAAATTGGCGAAAAAGGCCTCGGCGGCGGCGAAAAAATCTATGGTCATTCCGCGTTTGATGCGGAACAAAATTACGGCCGAATACGGCGCCGAACAAATTCAGGTTTTAGAGGGCCTGGAGCCGGTCAGGAAAAGGCCGGGCATGTATATCGGCAACACGGCCGAATCGGGCTTGCATCACCTGGTTTGGGAAGTGGTTGACAATAGCATAGATGAAGCCATGGCTGGATTTTGCACGCAAATAAAAGTAAAACTTCTGCCCAATGGACTGGTCTCGGTGGAGGATAATGGCCGAGGCATACCCGTGGAAAAACATAAAGCCACCAAGACATCGGCCTTAGAAACCGTAATGACTAAACTGCATGCGGGCGCTAAATTCGGCGGCGGCGGCTATAAGGTCTCCGGCGGTTTGCACGGCGTGGGTGTTTCCGTGGTTAATGCTTTGTCAAAATACGCCAAGGCCGAGGTCAAGCGCGACGGCAAGCTTTGGCTTCAAGAATATAAAATCGGCAAACCCTTAAAATCGGCAAAAGCGGTTGGCAGCGCCAAAGGCACGGGCACAAAAATTACTTTCCAGCCGGATGACCTGATTTTTTCGGTTAGGGAATTTAATTTTCAGACCATTTTAGACCACTTGCGGCAACAGGCCTATTTGACCAAGGGCGTAAAAATTATTGTCTGCGATGAAAGAGATGAAGACCAATCAAAACATATTTGCTATTATTTTTATTTTGAGGGCGGGATTAAATCATATATTAAGCACCTTAATCAACATGCCGAACCAAAACACGAAAATATTTTTTATGTTGAAAAAGAAAGCGAGGACATTAACGTAGAAATTGCCCTGCAATACAGCGAAGAATATTCGGAAACCGTCTTGCCCTTCGCGAATAATATTTACAATTTAGAAGGCGGGACGCATGTGGTGGGATTCCGCACGGCCCTGACTCGCACGTTGAATAACTATGCCAGAAAAAATGGCTACCTCAAAGAAAAAGACCTTAATCTTACGGCGGAAGATGTGCGCGAGGGCTTAACCGCCATTATCTCCATTAAACTCAAAGACCCGCAATTTGAAGGCCAGACCAAAGCCAAATTAGGCAATGTGGAAGCGAGGACCGCCGTTGATAAGGTTGCTTCCGATGCTTTGCAAATATTTTTAGAGGAAAGCCCAAAAGACGCCGAGGGCATTATCGGCAAATGCTTATTAGCCGCCCGCGCCCGCGTGGCCGCCCGCGCCGCCCGAGAAACGGTTTTGCGCAAGGGCGCGTTAGATGGTTTTGCCTTGCCCGGTAAATTAGCCGACTGCTCCTCCAAAGACCCGGGCCAATCCGAGTTATTTCTGGTGGAAGGCGATTCGGCCGGGGGCTGTTTTTCCGGTGAGACGAAAGTCGCTCTAACCGACGGAAGAAATCTTTCATTCAAAGAACTCGTAGAAGAAAATCGGCTGGGCAGAAAAAATCACTGCTACACAATGTCTGGTGATGGAGCGGTGGCGATTGGCCTAATCAAACATCCGCGCCTAACCAAAAAACAGGCCGAGGTTATGAAAATAATTTTAGATACTGGCGAGGAAATAATTTGCACGCCGGATCATAAATTCCGTCTGGCTGATGGTTCGTATGTAGAAACGCAACATCTAACGGCAGAAATGAATCTCGCACCGCTCTATCGCCAATTGTCGAAAATCAGCCACCGTATTACGATTGAGGGGTATGAGATGATCTGGGATGGGTCCCGGCATCGCTGGATTTTTACTCATATTTTAGCCGATGATTACAATTTGAAACGGGGAATCTACTATCAAGAAGACGGGACGCATCGCCATCATCGGGATTTTAACAAACTGAACAATAATCCTGATAATCTTGTTCGAATGGGCAAAGAGGCACATCTATGTCATCATCGGGAAATGGCGGAAAAAACTATTCATCGGCCGGAGGTCAAGGAAAAGTTACGCCTGCTGAAACAGAGTCCGGTTTATAGAGAAAAAATCAGGCAGACGCTGCTTAAGATGACGGCTGAACTAAGCGCCAGGGCCAAAAAGCAATGGACTGATCCGGCGTACAAGGAGTTTATGAAAAATAAATTCCGGCAATTTTATGCTCAAAACCCTGGCTATCGAGAAGTAAACAAAAAGAGATTGAACGAAAATCAACAAAAATACTGGTCCGAAACGGAAAATAGGGACAAGCAATCGGCCAAAGTCAGAAGTTTCTTTTTGGAGCATCCGGAGCAAAAAGAATTGCTTCGGGCCAAAGCCGCGGTGGAATGGTCTAATAAGGAATTAAAAAGCTGGCGCTCGGCCAAAACAAAAGAGCAGTGGACGGAAGAATTCCGACAAAAGAGAGCGGCGGCTTATGCCGAGACATATTATCGACACAGTATGAGTTTGTTGAAGAAGATTTTTGATTGCGGCGGTTCATTCGACGACTATGAAAAGGCTCGAACCGAAAAGAAGAATAACAACCTGCTGAAATTAAGCACACTGGCCGACAGATTTTTCGATTCCGACCGCCAAAAGATGCGAACAGCCGTTCAACTTTACAACCACAAGATCTCCAAGATCGTCAAACTTGAAGAAAAAACGGATGTCTATGATTTGGAGGTGGAAGGGACGCATAACTTCGCTCTGGCTTCCGGCGTGTTCGTTCATAATAGCGCCAAGCAGGGACGCAATCGGGAATTTCAGGCCATTCTGCCCTTAAGAGGCAAAATTTTAAATGTGGAAAGGGCGCGGCTGGATAAAATGTTAGCCAATAATGAAATCAAATCATTGATAATCGCTCTAGGCACCAACATCGGCGAACAATTCAATATAAATGATTTGCGCTATGATAAAATAGTTATTATGACTGATGCCGATGTTGACGGCTCTCATATCAGAACTTTACTATTAACCTTGCTCTACCGCCATTTTCCCGATTTAATCCAGCAAGGCCATATTTATGTTGCCCAGCCGCCCCTTTACCGCGTCCAGAAAGGCAAGGAGGTTTTCTGGGTTTATAGCGACGAAGAGTTGGATAAATTGAGAGCTGAATTAACCAAGGATCACGACGCAACACTAAAACATAAAAACACAAAAACACAAAAACAAGCAGAAAATGAATCACCCGAGGTGATTGAAGAATCCGAGGAAGGCGCGGCCACCGAAGAAGAAGTGATTGGCGGCATTAAATTAAACATCCAAAGATATAAGGGTCTCGGTGAAATGAATCCTGACCAGCTCTGGAATACCACCATGGACCCGGCCAATAGAAAAATGAAAAGAATCACCATAGAAGATGCCGAGAAGGCCGATGAGATATTTGATATTTTAATGGGCCAGGAAGTGGCTCCCAGAAAGCGCTTCATCCAGACGCACGCCAAGAGCGTTAAAAATTTGGATATATAGAGATGGTTACAAAACTATTCCGGCTCTAAATTTGCTATTTTTGGCCGAGGCTTCGTCAGGCGGGGCGAAATGATTTTCACCGTAATTCTATTACGCCTCAAATCATTTCGCTGGCCTTCCTCGCCTCGCCCCAAAATATCTAAATTTCGCCACGAAATAATTTTGTAACCATCTCATAAAACGCCAACCAAAAATACCCCCGCCCCGACGTTACGTCGGGGCGGGGGTATTTTATTATTCTATTTTATTCTATTCAATTTTATGAATTTTACATTTGAACTTGCCGGCGGGAATAATCAATTCAAATTCATCACCTACGGTCTTGCCGATAAAGGCCCGCCCCAACGGCGACTCATGCGAAATTTTGCCGTTGACGGGATCGGCTTCGCTGTGGCCCACAATCGTATATTTTACTTTTGAACCGTCATGGCAGGTGGCGTGCACCGTAGAACCAATGCCCACAATATTGGATTTGCTATTTTTAACAATCACCGCGTTTTTTATTAAATTCTCTAACTCCTGTATCCGGCCCTCAATAAAACCCTGCTCTTCCCTGGCCTCATGATATTCGGCATTTTCTGATAAATCGCCTAAGTCCCTGGCATTGGCAATTCTTTCAATTACTTCCGGTCGTCTCTTATTAATCAGCTCGGCCAATTCTTTTTTTAATTTCGCCAAACCATCGGGTGAAATATAATTCTCTAACATAAAAATTAATTAAATTTGTAGTTTTAAAATTTATCCAGCCCCGCCTCTCGCGAGAAGCGGGACTGGATTTATATATAGTAAATAGAATATTACATTTTAAAATCGTTGTCAAGAGCAAAAGTCGGATAACTCGGGATAAACCCTGTGGAATAAAATTTTTGCTAAAACAAAAAATTGGGCCTAGTCCTATTCCACAGGGTAAAGTCAATTTTTAAAAAATAAAAAAGGCCGCGCTGTACTTCGTACAAACGCGGCCAAATATAATTCAAACAATAAACAGTTTGAAAAAGTGAGTCCAAATTCCTGAAAAGATTCGGGGACTTTTTCAAAGCAGGTTATGGTACCAATGACCAGGGCTCGGAGACGGGTTTTGCGCCCAGACCCAGTTTCCACAGGAGGTAGTCATAGCCGTCGCAACCTGCCGGCGGCTCGACCAGAGGGAAACTGACTCCGAATTCCCGCATCCCGAGACCGTGCCAGCTTCTGGCAACGATTTGCCTTTTGGCTGGCCCCGAGATCGGCCGCTGGAAGAGGCGGTCATCGACACGCAGCCCATAGGTTTTCAACCTGGTGACAAAGTAGAAGGCTATTGCCCGCGTTTCTTCGCTCCAGGATTTCACCAGGGCATAAGTGATACCCAGCTTCTGGAAAGCAACTTCAGCTTCCTGCCGTTTGCCTTGGTTTAAGGCGATCAAGATGCCGATCAGACGATCCAATAGGTTCTTAGCTTCCAACGAGAAGCGCGGAACTGGTGGCGCGGCCGGTGGAACCGTTGGCGGCAATACCGGCGGCATGGTTGGCAGTACCGGCGGTTGGGTTTTAGACATCCCAGCCCAAGGCCGATGTTGCCTGGTGTGACCACCTTCCCTAAGAAGCGTAGCACCGAAGGTATCATCTACGGACGACTCGCCGACCAAGTAGTGGCACTGGTCATCAATGTCACGGGCCAGACCG
>Ga0265296_1000385_pt1 | contig 71524 bp, 60 predicted proteins | sample MunlanPumphouse1_FD_189073 | JGI IMG/M metagenome (GOLD analysis project Ga0265296, IMG submission 189073) | Groundwater microbial communities from a municipal landfill in Southern Ontario, Canada - Pumphouse #1 | ecosystem: Environmental > Aquatic > Deep subsurface > Groundwater | place...
GCGGCCTGTTTGACGGTGAATTTTCTTTTACTCATACAATTTATCGATTTAGATTAATTAGTTATATTGTATCTTACAAATTAAAAAGTGGACATTTCGTGTCCACTTTTTGGGGTACAGATCATTTTGCGAGGGTCATTTTTTGTTTTTAAGGATTTACAGAGCTTTCGCACGATGCGAGGCAGGAATTTTGTAGATAATTAAAAGACCCGTCTTGATGTTGCGAGTCTTTTATAAAATTAAAGCGAGTTATAAAATCTGTGTTATCTGTGTAAAAATATCTGTGGTGGTGTTAGAGTATTTTATCCCCCTTCGCTCGAAAATCCCCGATTTGTCGGAGGATAATGGCAAGAGGGGCTCCCGAAGTTCAGAACGCTTTTGGAACGAAGTGGCGTAGAAGCTACGGGGGATGAATAAGGAAAATTATTATTTAGATACCCCGCGGTTTCACCGCAGGGAGACTTCATAATAAACTTCCTTTGTTTCATTTACCATTTTTTCCAGCGAAAATCTTTCTTGAGCGGCAAGCACGGCTCGCAGCCCCAAGTTTTTTGCGAATTCGTAATTTTTTATAAGTTCGTTGATTTTTTTCGCAAGCGCCTGCGGATTTTTTGGCGGCACAAAAACGCCGTTTTTATTGTTGTCAATCATCTCGGGAATTCCGCCCACAGCGGTAGAAACAATCGGCAAGCCGGCGTGCATTGCCTCAATCAAGGCGTAGGGAAATCCTTCTTTTACCGACGGCAGCACAAACAAATCAAAAGCCTTAAGATATTTTTGCGCTTTTGGAAGCGCGCCGAAAAGAATGATTTTTTCTTCCAGTTTGTATTTTTTAATCAGCATTTCAAGTTTTTTTCTTCCTCCGCCTTCCCCGACAATAATAAATTTGGAATTTGGAATTTGGAATTTGGAATTTAAAATATTTGCCGCTTCAATTAAATAATTTAACCCCTTAGCTTGATAAAAATTTGCTACCGTGCCAATGGCAAATTCGTTATTTTTTAGATTAAAAGATTTTCGCGCGATTTCCCGTTCAATAAATTCCGGCGGTTTGATGCCGTGGCGGATTAAGAATGTTTTTTCTTGTTTCGCAAGCCCGAATTTAATGGCAACGAATTTTTCTTTTTCCGAAAGAACAATGGTGGCGTCGCGAAATTGCCCGGCAAACCACTCGGCTAAGAAATAAATTAATTTTTTAACAATCCCCAATGGTTCCAAAAATACCCAGCCGTGCACCGTATACACGGTGCGCAAATTCTGTCCCTTCGGGACATCTCCCGCAGGGAGACAATTCCTCCCCCTCCCTTCCTCCCCCTCCTTAGAGGAGGGGGAGGTGAGGTGGGGGTGGTGTTTTAAATTATAAATAAAACCCGCCAAAGAACCCAAGACACCGGCCTTGGAGCTGTTCAGGTGCAAAATATCCGGTTTTTCTTCTCCCAGTAATTTTTTTATCTCAAAAATTGCCAAAATATCTTTAATCGGATTTATCTGCCGGCAGAGATATTTTAACCGCCGCGTTTTAATTTCTTTTTTTTCGCATTTCCGCAAAAGCGTTGGCAATTCATTCGGCTGGCCCGCCGCAACCACAACATCAAAATCGCCTCGCAATTCCTTGGCGAGGTCATAAATATACCTCTGGGCGCCGCCAAATTCGGGCTGGGTGACGATGTATAAAATTTTGGGTTTATTTTGACTCATTTGGATATTCTATTGATTTTTTAAGGCTTTTATATTATTATGATAGAGTAAATTGAGATAAATTACAATAAATATAATGTCATTCCCGCGGAAGCCTATTTGGCCTGTGAGGGCTATTGCCCCGTTGGGCACGCCCCGAATAGGGCCAACGGCCTCAATAAGGCGGGAATCCAGTAAAATTTTTCTGGATTGCCCGATCCCTCCGTCGCCAAGGCTCTGGCGGGCAGGCAAGTTGGGTGATGACAAAGAGAAAAATATGTTTGAACAATTGAAAGGGAAAACGGTTTTGGTAACCGGCGGGGCCGGATTCATCGGTTCGCATTTATGCGAACGGCTTTTGGAGTTGGGAGCGAAAGTTATCTGTTTTGACAATTTAAGCACCGGGCGAGTCCGCAATTTGTCTTTCGCCTACGATCTCCAAAATGCTTCTTCCGCTAATCCGAATTTTGTTTTTATTCAAGGCGATGTGAACATTGCCGACGACATCAGGCAGGTGTTTTTAAGTTATCCGATTGATTACGTTTTTCATTACGCTGCCGTGGTCGGCGTTAAGCGCGTTTGGGAAAAGCCGTTTGCCGTTTTTAGAGACATCGAGGGATTCAATGATATTTTGGATTTAAGCGTGATGCGTGGAGTGAAAAAGGTTATTTTTTCATCCTCCTCCGAAGCGTACGGCGAGCCGGTTGAATCGGAGTCAAAAGAAGACGGAATCCACAATCCAGGCAGGCGGGATGCTTATGCTTTAACAAAATTGGTTGGAGAAAATTTGTTTTTGGGTTATTACGAAAAATACAAATTACCGGCTACGGTTTTGAGATTTTTCAACGTTTACGGGTCTCGCCAGGAGTCATCGGCTTACGGTTTTGTCGCCGGCGTGTTTATAAAGCAGGTTTTAGAAGGAAAAAATCCGACAGTTTTTGGCGATGGTTCGGCAAATCGCGATTTTGTTTATATCGACGATAATATAGACCTGGCAATTAAGGCGCTTTTATCAGACAAAACCAACGGCGAGGTGATAAATATCGGCAAAGGCAAGCCGACCACGATTTTGGAATTAGCCGAACAAATTATAAAACTTTCGGGAAAAGATTTAAGACCGGAATTGTTGCCGGCGCGTCCGAATGACATTAAATATCGCTGTCCGGACATCACCAAAATGAAACAGTTGTTGGACGCCGAGCCGCAGGTAAGTTTGGAAGAAGGGCTTAAAATAACTTTTGATTGGTATAAAGACAATTATATAAAGTCTGTTTAGCGATGTTTCGCGTTTTCGTTTTGCGTTGTTTCGCGATTAGAAGTTTTGTTTTATCCCTAAGCGCTTTGCGCCGAGATCCCGGCCGAAGGCCTAGGGGTCGCCAAACCACGCGAAACTTTACGCAAAACCACGCAAAATGAATAAGAACGTTGTTATTTTTTCCTGCTTTTACGAGCCGTATATTTCGGGCGCGGAAAGGTTTGTAAAAGAAGTCGTGGAGCGGCTTGCTAACGAATGCCGCTTTGTTGTTATTGCTTCAAAATTAGACAGGCAAAGCAAATTTTGGGAAACGAAAGATTCCTCCTTCGCTAAAGCTACGGCGGACAAGTTGGGCGAAAAGGGGAGTTATAAAATTTTGCGCGTTGGATTCGGTTTTAAATTTGATAAGTGGCTTTATCCAGTTTTGGCGCCGATTGCGGCGTTATTTTTTAGACCGCAGATTATTCACGCGGTTATGGAAAGTTATGCGGGGATTGCTTTATTGTTTCATTGTTTCATTGTTCGATTGTTGAAATTAAATACAAAAACTATTTTAACGCTTCAAAGCGGAGATTTGGATGATAAGGTTTCTCAGGGAAAATTTCCTGTATGGCTGTGGAAAAAAATTCACACTTCGCCGGATTATATTACAGCAATCAGTTCATATTTAAAAAACAGAGCTATAAAATTAGGAGTTTTGGAAAATAAAATTTCGGTAATTCCAAACGGCGTTGATTTAAAGAAATTGGAAATTGGAAATTGGAAATTGGAAATTTTGCCTCGGCGTATAATCTGTGTTGCTAGACTTAGCCCAGAAAAAGGATTGGAGTATTTATTAGATGCCCTTCCGTTAATAAAAAGAGAATTCGCCGAGGCGGTGTTGGTTTTGGTGGGTGGCGGAGTTCTATCTCACTCGGTCATCCCTGCGGGAGATGTCCCGAAGGGACAGAGATGTCCTGGAGGGACAGAAAACGACTTAAGAAAACAAGCTGACCAGCTCGGCGTTTCGGATTCGGTTTTCTTTTTAGGCGCGCAGTCGCATGATAAAGCAATTGAAGAAATACGCAAGGCGGAAGTTTTTGTTTGCCCGTCGCTTGCCGAAGGGCTGGGAATTGTTTTTATTGAGGCGCAAGCAGTTGGCGTGCCAGCAGTCGGTACAAACGTCGGCGGAATTCCAGATGTTATAAAAGACGGGGAAACAGGGTTTTTGGTTCCGCCACGAGACTCGCGGGCGATTGCCGACGCGGTGATTAAAATATTTAAAAATAAAGATTTGGCGCAAAAGATGGCTGATGAGGCCAAAAGGAGAATTGACAGGTTTGATTGGGATAGAATTGCGGGGCAGGTTTTAGAAGTTTATAAATCATAACCGAAAATCGAATCCCGTCCCGATAAATCGGGACTGGCGAATATTACTAAATTTCTCCCCCACCTCTCCTCCCCCTCGGAGAGGGGGAGGGTGGGGAGGGGGTATTCGCCACCGCCATAGGCGGGGTCCCGCCAACGGCGGGATAATATTCGAGTTCATTCGTCGCTAGACCCGTTCGATCCGAACGGATCGGACCCAGGGCCATTCGATTTCCATCATGAAAAAGCAATTTCAAGGTAAGAAGGTGCTCATAATGGGTTTAGGGCTTAACCCCAAAGGCAGCGGCATTTCGGCTGCTAAATTTTTTGCTGCTCGCGGAGCAAAAGTCATTGTTACAGATTTAAAAACAAAAAAGGAATTGATGCTAAGTTTAAAATTGTTAAAAGGTTTGCTAATCAGATTTGTTTTAGGCAAGCACAACGAATCTGATTTTGTAAACGCCGATTTGGTAATTAAAAATCCCGGAGTGAGGCAAACTTCTAAATATCTGCAAATCGCCAAAAAAAATAACGTGCCGATAGAAACGGATATTGGTATTTTTTTAAAAAACTGCCCGGCGCAGGTTATCGGCGTTACCGGCACGCGGGGAAAAAGCACCACTGTTGCATTAATCGGCGAAATGTTAAAAACGAAAAATTTCCCTTCTCCGACCACGGTCGGAGTCCGCCTCCGGCGGAAATCCCCCTTTAAAAAAGGGGGAGACGGAGGGGGATTTAATAAGGGATGGAAAGAGCAGATTTTTGTCGGCGGAAATATCCAAATGTCGCCGCTTAATTTTTTAAACAAGGTCAAGTCGCAATCTAAAATCGTTTTAGAATTGTCCAGTTGGATGTTGGAGGACTTGTTCACCCCCACTTGCCCCGCAGGAGGCGGGGCTTTCTCCCCCTATTTCGCTGACCTGTCCGCCGAAGCCCGACCTGTCCGCCGGAGCCTTGGCGAAGGTGGAAGGGCGAAGGCGGAAGGCGAAACAGGGGGAGTTTTCGCCAGAGGCGGATCCGCCTTTGGCGGAAGAGGGGGTCCTCATATTGCTGTGCTAACTAATTTGATGCCCGACCATTTAAATACTTATAAAAATTTCGGCGATTACGTTAAGGCAAAAGCATTGATTTTCAAGAATCAAACAAAAAACGATTTCGCGGTTTTAAATTATGACGACGCCAATGTTAGAAAATTAGCAAAAGAAATAAAAGCCAAAAAAATTTGGTTCTCTAAAAAACAACCCTCACATTCTCCCCCTTTTTCGCCTGGGGCGAAACAGGGGGAGCTAGAGGGGGTATTTGTAAAAAAAGAAGATATTATCTGGAAGTTTCAAGGTCAGAAAGAAAAAATCGCTTTGTTGAAAAACATTAAACTTTTGGGAGAGCACAACATTTCAAATATTTTAGCCGCGGTGGCAGTGGCCAAAATTGAAGGAGCTCCCAATAAAGCGATTAAAAGAGTTTTAAAGACTTTTAAGGGTTTGCCGAATCGTTTGGAATTTGTCCGCGAAGTCCGCGGGATTAAATTTTACAATGACACAACGTCGACAATGCCAGAGGCGACAATAGCCGCCTTGCGAGCATTGTCGCAAATTCAGAAACCCCCACATTCTCCCCCTATTTCGCCGCGGGCGAAACAGGGGGAGTTTCCGCCAGACCTGCCCGCTTCGCTTTGCGAAGCAAGGCGGGCGGGGGCGGATCAGCCTTTGGCTGAAGAGGGGGTGAAAAATCGAAACATTATTTTAATCGCCGGCGGAAGCGATAAAAAACTTGAATATAAAGAATTGGCTAAGGAAATAAAGAAATACTGCAAGGCAGTAGTTTTATTTGGAGGCAAAGTGAGTGAGAAAATATTGAAAGTGATAAAAAGATGGAATCTCGACGTCGAAGTTCGGTGCAATTGTCATTCCGAACTTGTTTCGGAATCTGTAATAGCACCTTCCCAGACCCTGAAACAAGTTCAGGGTGACAAAAAAAGAAGTTTGTTAATTATTGAAAACGTTAAATCAATGAAAGAGGCAATGCGGGAGTCGTTAAAATTGGCAAAAGGGGGAGATATTATTCTTCTTTCGCCCGCCGCTGCCAGTTTCGGCTTGTTCCAAAATGAATTTGACAGAGGAGAACAGTTTGTAAAAGAGGTTCGGGGGTTGGAATAATTTTTTATCATAACTAAAAAATCGCCCCGACGTTACGTCGGGGCGGTTTTAAGATTGTAAAAATTTTTTTTAAAAATGTCTATTTTATCAGTTGAATGTTGTATTTCTTTACAATCTCTTCTGTTGTGGTATCAGCGCGTTTGGCAAAAATTTGCGCTTGCGCCAGCCTTTCTTCTCTTGTTTTTGTTCCAAACCTCATACCCTCGGGAGTTATTGCCTTTAACCAGGCAACGGCTTCGGAAATAAATCCTTGTTTTTGAATTTCAAGCAATCCCGAGTCCGGTTTGTTAATTTTATCGCCAAAAAAACGGCGGAGGTCGGTGGTGACATCGCCCACCTTTGATCTTGCGCGAATTTGTTCAAGGCGTTGTTTTAATAATTTTTCACCTTCTGATTTGGATTGTTTTTCCCTGCCCCAAAAATCTTTTTCTGGTGACATAAATAATATTGCGAAAATTATAAAATTTTAAATCGTATTCACGTTATGTTTTAATAGAAATTTTTCGCTGTCTCGTTCTGTTTTTTAAGTATCGCTCAACGGCCTCTTTGGAAGTCAGCCAATCACGGCCTTCTTTGTATGCTTCTAATTTTCCTTGTCTGGCAAGTAAATTTAGGTACTTGCCAGAAAAAGGAGTAGTTTTAGATATTTCAGTCAGTGATATAAACTTTTCTTGTTTTTGGGTTGCAGGGGTTAAAGTTTTCAGATAAATATCGAGTGAACGCTCGATGGATTGAGCGACAAATTTTATTAGCGGTTCATATTTACCGCTATCCGCTTTATCCAGCACATCATAATATTTTTTGCGGTCGTTTTTAAGAATAATAACCAACGGATAACCAGCTTGCATCAGAAATAAGTTCATTGTTAAGCGCGCTGTTCTGCCATTGCCGTCAAAAAATGGGTGGATGTGTACTAATTTGTGGTGCAACAAAGCGGATAATTCAATGATATTTGTTTTATTTTTTTGTGCATTGAGCCAGTTAATTAAATCACTCATTTTTTGTGGCACTTGCAAAGCATCCGGTGGCGTATGTTTGGCTCCGCCAATAATTACATCGGCGTTTCTGTATCGGCCAGCCCACTCTTTGTCGGTTTCTTGTAAAATAATTTGATGCAAGTTTTTTATAAGCATTTCAGAAACAGTGTGTTTTTTATCTTTATCTATCAAATCATACAAATATTCCAGTGCGGCATGGTGGTCTTTGGCCTCTAGGTGATCTTTTAAAGGTTTGCCTTTTACGGTTATACCCTCGTTAATAACAAAAAAAGTCTCTTTTAGAGTTAAAGAGTTGCCTTCAATAGCGTTTGAATTGTAGGTCATTTCTATCTGGAATTTTTCTCGAAGTTTTTGTACAGCCGATTTTGGCAGAGGACGAAGTTTGTTGAGTTTAGCCAGTTTTTCTTCCAAACGATTTTTTACGATTGATGATAAATAAGTCATAAAAATGCTTAATATGGTTTAGTTAAGTATTTACAGTATACCATATTAAGAAACTAAGCCAAAATCGAATTTTTTTTAAGAGTTGGGCGATAGCCCAAAAGAAAAATATATATTTCGGATAACGTTCAAGTGTATGCGATGTTTTGCGTAGCGTAGCGTAGCAAAATATGGGAGAGGGCTTTCGGGGAAAGCCCGAACCGCACACACTTTGTTATATGATGTAGCGAAAAACAATTTTGCAAAGCAAAATTATACTTGGCCATTTTTTATTTTTTTCTCTTAATTATGGTTAGGTTTCTATCTATTGTAACCTCTTTGTGCTGAGTCGATTTCCCATACGGATTTTTTTCATCAACTATTACCTCAACCTCAAGTTCTTTTAGTTTTTCCATTAGCATTTGATGTTCAATATCAGAAAAGGATGTCAGTATCATAATACCGTTTGGAGACAATTTCTTTAATGATTCTTGAAAAATTTTTGTCCAAATTTCTTCGTCGTCGGAAATTTGTTGATGTCTAATAACAACTACATCGACTTGGTCTGGTATTTGTGGATATTGGTCTAGTTTTGTTGCATCTCCATGAACAAATTCAAAGTTTGAAGGAAGTACATATTTTGTAATCTGTTCTGAAAAGTCAGGCACTTTATGACCGGATATAGCTCTCTCAATGTCTTCCTTTTTTATATCAATGCCCACTACCTTTGTATGGTCGCTTGCTGAACCAAATTCTCCTCCGCCGAAATATGCACTTAAAACTATGCCTTCCTCACATTTGCCACACCCGACATCCAAAATTTGGGTTTGCCTATCTTGTGGTGGTTGATAATCTGATTTTGCAACTTCAGTGACTAGCATATTCCAGAACCGTTCACGTTTTTCACCAACTTCTCTTGCACCTTCAACAACATTTTGGAATCTTTGTCGTTCCTCATCTGATTGATTAGTAGATAGTCCATAATTAAAATCACTATCAAATCCATTATTGCTGATAGGCAAAATCCTATTTGAAAGTTTTGTTCTTGGTTCAGATTCTGATGGTGAAAATTTTTCAATATCCATAAGTGTTTAAGTTAAAAAATAAAAAATGGCCAAGTATTTTTTCTGAAAGAAAAAGTTTTTCGCTATTTCATATAACTCGTTATTATGCGAAGTGTTTGATTGTTAATCACTTAAATTTGTATATTATACGAAGTTTGGTATAATATTCATACCCATTAACACTGTCGACATAATCTATTTTATCAATAAATATTACGTTATGCAAATTCTATTAGAAAAAACAAGACAGGAATTAAAATTAAGAAATTGCAGTCCAAAAACAATTAAAAGTTATCTTTATTACATTAAGGAATATTTGTTTTTTGACAAACTAGCCAAAGAGCAAAATAAATCAAAAGAAGAAGCAATCAAGGAATTTTTGTTAAATAAGCAAAGCAAGGGATTTTCCAGCCAAACCACCAACTTGTGTCTTAACGCCATTAAATTTTTTTATCGGGAAATTATAAAATCGCAAGATAAAATAGACATTAAATTCGCCAAAAGATCGCAGAAATTGCCCGTGGTTCTGTCGCGCGAAGAAATCGGGAGAATAATAGAAACACTGCTTAATGATAAGCATAAATTATTAATTTCTTTGGCTTACGGCGCCGGTTTGCGAGTCAGCGAGACAATCAATCTTAAAATAAAAGATATTAGTCCGGAAGAATTAATCATCCACTTAAAAGAAGCCAAAGGCAAAAAGGACCGAGTCACAATTTTTCCTGAAAAGTTAAAATTTGATATTATAAACATAATGAGCGGTAAAGACAAAAATAATTATATTTTTGAAAGCGAGAGAGGCGGAAAATTGACGGAACGAACCGCGCAAAAAATTTTTGAAAACGCGCTGAAGAAATCAGGCATCCAAAAAGACGCGACTTTTCATTCTCTTCGCCATAGCTTTGCTACGCATTTATTAGAAAATGGAGTTGATGTTCGTTATGTGCAGGAACTTTTGGGTCACCAGAATATACGCACAACCCAAATATACACCCATGTCACAAATCCGGCATTGAAAAATATAAAAAGCCCTCTTGATTAGTTCATTTTTTAAGAGCGTTGGATAACTCTCTCCTATGTCATTCCGCACTTGATGCGGAATCCAGAATTTATCTTAATTTAGATAAACTGGATTCCCCGATTAAATCGGGGAATGACAGAAAAATAGAGTTGTTCAACGGTCTATATCTTATGCTCAAAAGATTTTTGAAGAAAATTTTGCCGAAAAAATTGATAAATTTTTATCATTTTTGCCTCGCGCATTTTGCCGCGCGGTTTTACGATTATCCCGCCCGTAAAATGATAGTAATCGGCGTTACTGGAACAAAAGGCAAATCGTCGGTATGTTATTTAATTGCCAAGATTTTGGAAGAAGCGGGGGAGAGGGTGGGGATGACTTCCACGATTTTTTTTAAAATTGGCGCGCGCGAATGGCTTAACGACAAAAAAATGACCATGCTCGGCCGTTTCGGCTTGCAAAAAATGCTTTGGAAAATGCATCGCGCCGGCTGCGCCTACGCTATTGTGGAAACTTCGTCCGAGGGAATCGCGCAATTCCGTAATGTCGGAATTGATTATGATGTGGCGGTTTTTACTAATTTAACGCCGGAACATATAGAATCGCACGGCTCGTTTGAGGCGTACGCGGCGGCAAAAGAAAAACTTTTTAAAAATTTAAAAATTTACAATCTTTCTAAAAAAATTCGGGGCGAAATCATCCCCAAAATTTTTATTGTCAATTCAGGCGACAGGCACGCGGACAAATTTCTTTCGTACCCGGCTGACAGGAAATTTTGTTTTAAAATAGAGGCCGCTTTGACGCCGCATTTCGACTCAAGGTCGGAATCAACGCCGAGTGACCCCGCACCAGAGCCTTCGGCACGGTACGGGGCAGGCGCCACATCCCCCACCCCATCCCTCCCCCTTGAAAAAAAGGGGGGTAAGGAGGGTAAGGGAGGGGGTTATTGTGACGAAGAATATCTCGCAGAAAATGTGGAATTGGGTCGAAATTATTCGTTTTTTGTCGTAAAAATCGGCGAATCGGAAGAATCCGTAAAATTGAATTTAATCGGCGAGGTGAACGTTCTTAACGCCTTGGCGGCGATTTCGTGCGGGCTTGCTTTGGGTATTCCCTTCCGTTTTATAAAAACCGCTTTGGAAAAAATTAAAATTATTCCCGGCAGGTTTGAGGTTGTTGTAAAAGAGCCGTTTACCTTGATCGTTGATTACGCCCACGAGCCGGCTTCATTCCGCGAACTTTATAAAACCGCGAACCCCATTAGAAATAGAGATTCTAACGGGGCAAGTCTTTTGCCGAAAAATAGGATTATTCACGTTTTTGGCGCTACCGGCGGGGGAAGAGACGGCCAAAAAGCGCCAGAAATGGGAAGAATCGCGGCAGCAAACGCTGATATAATAATTCTCACCACCGACGACCCCTATTTTGACAATCCTCAAATTTTGAGTCAAAATATTCTGAATGGGATTTTGGATTATACCAAAGAGAATCCCGAAAGGCGAAATATTAAAGTTTTGCAGGTGATAGACAGAAAAGAGGCGATTCGCGTTGCCATAGAAACCGCCAAGCCGGGTGATTTGGTTCTTTTGACCGGCAAGGGCTCGGAGCAAGCGATGGTGGTGGGAGAAAAGCTGATTCATTGGGATGATCGAGAGGTGGTGAGGCAAATTTTAAATTCTAAATAAACTCTACAAAATTTCCAATTCACCTAATTCACCTAAGGCCTAATAAAAGGTCAAAATTCAAATGTCTAAATACAAATTATTTAAACATTGGACATTTGGCAATTTGGCATTTTATTAGGTGAATTAGACATTAGGTGAATTTGGCCTTATGATGATTGTTTAGAATTTAGGATTTAGGGGCTGGCTTTGAAATAAAACTTTACACCCCCAATTTTTCCTTTAAGAATGGTGAATTAAATTATTTTTACCAAAGTCAGCTTATAATATAAAAAATTATATTTGCCAATTTGAAATAATTTTAATTTTAAGTGTAAAGTTTTATTTCAAAGTTAGCATTTAGGGTTTTAAATTGAATTTTTTATGAGTCATAAGTCGGTTTTAAAAATTATATATATTGGCTGTGTTGTCATTTTGTTTTTGCCCTTGTTAATCACTCCTTTTACACTGTACCCAATGCATTACGGTAGAACGGCGATTTTTGAAATTATCGTAGAATTGCTTTTTCTGGCGATGGTTGGGTATATTTTGTTTGGCAAAAATCCCCCTTATTCCCCCTTTAAAAAAGGGGGAGACGGAGGGGGATTTGATAGGGGAAGAAGAGGAGGGATTTCTTGGAATCTGCTAGATAAAGCGATTCTTGTTTTTTTGGCGGTTTTGTTTGTCGCTTCGATTTTTGGCGTGGATTTTCAGATGAGTTTTTTCGGAAATATGGGAAGGGCGCAAGGAGTTTTTACTTGGTTCCATTTCGGCGCGTGGTATTTTTTGCTCCGTTTTCTCCTTACGCAGATTCGCGCAGATAAAAAAACAGATGAACGCGGATTTTTATTTTTGAAAATTTTGGGATTCGTTTCCTTTTTGGTAACGCTTTCCGCGATTTTTTCGTTTGCCATTCCGTATTTAAAAATTCAAGTGGGAGCATGGGGGAGAATTTCCGGAACAATCGGCAATCCCATATTTTTCGCTTCATATTTAATTTTGCCGATATTTTTAAGTTTTTATTTGATTTTTAAGACCGTCAAAAGAGAAAGGTACTTTTGGATTTTTGTTGTTTTGCTCGAAATTTTTGCTTTAATTCAAAGCGGAACGCGCGGAGCAATCCTCGGTTTTGTTACGTCGGTTCTGTTTTTTTTGGTCTTCGGACTCATTGCTTCGTTTAAGATTGCGGAAGTAAAAAAATGGCGAAAGATATTCATCGTTTGTTTGCTGGTTATTTTTTTAACAGGAGGGGCGGTTTCTTATTTGGGATTTTCAGGCAGAGGGACAGGTTTTGCGGCAATTGATCGCTTGACCAAACTTGTGTCTTTCGAGAGCACGGGCGAAACCCGTCTGATGGCGTGGCAAATCGCCTGGCAAGCGTTTTTGGAAAGACCGATTTTGGGCTGGGGACCGGAAAATTTTAAATTTATTTTTCATCGGCATTACAATCCGGAATATCTTAGCCACGGATTTGCCGAAACCGTTTGGGACAAACCGCACAACTGGATTTTGGAACTCGCTTCAACGTCGGGTGTTTTGGGAGCGGTGGCGTATTTGGGTATTTTTGCCGCGGCGTTTTATTATTTATTGAAACGGCGCGATTTATTTTCAGTTATTTTAGCAACCGGTTTAATCGCGTATTTTATCCAAAATTTATTCATTTTTGAAACTTCAAATTCGTTGATTGTTTTCTTTTTGGTTTTGGCGTTTATAAATAGCACACAAAACTACCTGCCCGCAGATGCCACGCATCAGGCGTTGCGGGCGGGCGAATTAACTACGAATTCTACGAAAACCCCTCTCCCTTCGGGAGATCTCCCGCAGGGAGACACCCCATCCCTCCCCCTTCCTAAGGGGGAGGGTAGGGAGGGGGAGGGGTATTTTGGATTAAAATGTTTTGGTTTTATTGTGTTGGCGGTTTCGATTTGTTTTTCTTTGTGGACATATCATATCAAACCTCTCGCGGCCTCGTATTATTTAGCCAAGGCGGACGGCGGTTTTAAAGAAAATAATTTTTCTTTATGGCTTGAGCCGGTTTTAAAAAGTTTCGAAATAAAATATCCGCAAGAACCAGAGGCATTAGAAATAATCACTCTTGATTTGGTCGGTTGGGATACAAAATATCAAATTCCAGACAGGGAAATGGCGCGTATTTTGCCAATTTTGGCGGAACGCTTGGAAAATCGAACCAAGGCTCGTCCTAATCAGTTTGTTTATTATGTTTGGTTGGGCCAGGTTTACTCAATGATGTGCGAAAGAATGGACCCTACTTATTGCGAAAAAGCCGACGAAAGTTATTCGTTCGCGATTAAGGTCGCGCCGGAAAGACAAGACGCCAAGCTGCTTTTGGCAAAAGTTAAACTTTTAAAAAAGGATTTTGAAGCCGCCGTAGAAATAAATCGGGAAATGGTTGAATCTCAGCCTAATTTGCCGGTAACTCATTGGTTTTTGGGGCTTTCGCTTATTGCCGCGGGGCAAAAAGAAGAGGGGATTTTGGAACTTGAAAAAGGCGCCGGTTTCGGGTTGGTCAGCCAGCAAAATATTTTGTATGTGGTGGATTTATATAATGAGAAAAAGGAGTATAATAAAATTGCGGAACTTTATAAAAAACTTTTAAATATTGAACCGTCAAAGGCGGCGGACTGGTGGGCGCGGCTGGCGGCAACTTACGCGGCGATGGGGGATAAGGTTCAAGCGGAAGAAGCGGTAATGAGAGCGGTGGAAATAAATCCGGCGCTGGAAGAAGAGGCAAGGGCGTTTCTTGAACAATTAAATCACTAAATTAAATAGAACTAAAATAGTTGTTTGTCGTTAAACGTTTATCGTCTGTCGCCGCCCGTTTCGTAAATCGTTTGTCGTCTATCGTGAAATTTTTAACGATTGACGGCTGACGATTGCCGAAACGGGTTGCCTGCCCGCAACGCCAGCACTAGCGTGGCAGGCAGGCGGGCTTAGATAAACGAAAGACGGCGATTCTATGTCGTTCCGTGTGTTCCGTGTTTATGAATTTAAAATTCTGGGACAGAAACAAATTAAAAAAATTTAAAGAACGTAATTTTTTAATCGCCCTCGTGTTGGGCGTAGTTATTGGTTCGTTCATATTTTTTTTATTAAACTATTATCCTGTTAATAAAAATATTGTTTTTGGCGTTACTTTTTCAAAAAAATACGCCGAAGAATTGGGTCTTGATTGGCAAAAGGCGTATCTTGAAATTTTAGACGACTTGCAAGTTAAAAAAATTCGATTACCGGTGTATTGGGATGATGTTGAACGAGAAATCGGCCGATATAGTTGGGAGCCGTACGATTGGATGATTGCGGAAGCAGAAAAACGGAACGTTAAATTAATTGTGGCATTGGGCGTTAAGTTGCCCCGATGGCCCGAATGCCATATACCGTTATGGGCAACCGAAGAACAGAGAAACACAGAAACAGAAGAACAGAGAAACACAGAAACAGAAGAACAGAGAAACACAGAAACAGAAGAACAGAGAAACACAGAAACAGAAGAACAGAAGAACAAAGAAATCCCTAAGCCCCGACGTACAGTCGGGGCCGGGACCCCTGTCCCTAGGCTACAAGCCGGGATGGCGGCCGGAGGCTTAGCCACCGAAGGCCTAGGGGCAGAGAAACAGAGAAACGAGATCGAGGATTTGTTTCTGCCATTTTTGCGCGACGCCATTTTACGGTACAGAAATTATAATTCTGTTGAGTCGTGGCAAATTGAAAACGAACCTTACTTTTTTAGAGAATTTGGAGTTTGTCCCGAAATCAGAGAAGAATTTTTAATTAAAGAGTTTGATTTAGCAAAACAAATAGGCGGCAGGGCGGTAATGTCTACCGAAAGCGGCGAAATGGGGAATTGGGAGCAAATGATAAACAAGGTTGATATCTTGGGCATAAGTTTATATCGGGTTACTTGGAACAAATGGGTGGGTTATCTTTTTTACCCGTTAACGCCGATTTTTTACCGCGAAAAGATTCGTGTTTTGAGGCCGTTTTTTGAGGATATAGTTTTATCGGAATTGCAGGTAGAGCCTTGGTCGTTTAAAAAAATTACCGAAATGCCCCTTGACGAGCAGTTTAAAACAATGAATTTGAGGCAGTTAAAAAGTAATATTGATTTTTCGCGGCGCATCGGCGCCGACGAAGTTTATCTTTGGGGAGTGGAATGGTGGTATTATATGAAAAATCTGGGGCATGATGAATTTTGGAGAGAGGGTGAGGAATTGTTTAAATGATAAAGTAGCTCAAGTTTTTTAGGCCTGCCACATCGCTCTCAAGCGACGTGGCCTGACCGTCAAACCTAAAGGTTTGAGTTACATTTTCCAAAATTGAAACATCAAACCTAAAGGTTTGAGTTACATTTTTCCAAAACATCAAACCTAAAAATGTAACTCAGGTCTTTAGACCTGAAAAATTTTTTAGGCCTGCCACATCGCTCTCAAGCGACGTGGCCTGACCGTCAAACCTAAAGGTTTGAGTTACATTTTTCCAAAATTGAAACATCAAACCTAAAAATGTAACTCAGGTCTTTAGACCTGAAAAATTGAAACATCAAACCTAAAGGTTTGAGTTACATTTTTCCAAATAGCCAATTTCTAAAAAATTTTAGACCCGACATCAACAAGCGCTGTAACTCAGGTCTTTAGACCTGACTACGTTATTCAAACCTAAAGGTTTGAGTTACATTTTTCCAAATAGCCAATTTCTAAAAAGAATTTCGATATTCGGATTTCGAATTTGAAAAATTTTAATAAGGTTAAAATTTTTATATATGCCTCTACGTTTATTAAAATACGCTTCACCTTACCACTGGTTAATTTACGCCCTGGAAACAGCGCAAAATAAAAAAGAACTTTTGGATATTGCCTCCGTTTTAACAAGGTCGGCGGTAAATTTGAAATTTGAATACAAACTTAGAATCGCCGCGGTTTTATTGGATTTGCGCCGCGATTTGAAAAAGAAATTCGGAATGTTTGTTATTTTTGGCTGGGACGATAAATATCGCGAAAAATATACCGACATCCCCGACTCTAATCAGGACATTTTTAAAAAACACCATTTTAATATTTTTGACGCGAGCGAAACCGACATTTCCCATCGCCTCAAAAAAACAATTAATTTTGACGGAGCGATTTTAATTGACGCAGACGGCAATGTGGTTAATAGCGGTATTTTTTTGGAGAATTTGCATCCGACCGCAGTGGCCCATCGGCTTTATTCCAAAAAAATAGGCGACCTGTCCAGCCGTTTTGGTTTTGTCAAAAAGGTTCACACGAGGCATCTTAATGCCATTGCCGCGTCTTACGAATTTAAGGAAACGACAGTTTTCACGGTAAGCGAGGAAACGGGGGATTTTCATATTTTTGAAGGCGGTAATATAGTTTATTCCACTGTTAGTAAGGAAATGGGCGGGTAGAATTTCAATTTTTGGCAATTTTTGGCAAGTTATGACGCGGACAAACGCGGAAAATCCCTAAGTCGCCAGAGGCGACCGGGATCCCGGCCCTTTCGGGCTTAGGGATATCCCCTCTCCCTTCGGGAGATCTCCCGAAGGGAGACACCCCTTTCCAACATCCCTCCCCCTTTTCAAAAGGGGGAGGGATGGGGTGGGAGTCTCCGTTTGACAAATGGGAGAGAATGTGTTAAGATTATTTAAAGATGAAAATTGAGGCCTTCGGAAAGCCTGGTATAGGTCCAAAAGCGTTTTTCCTCCTCGCTTTGGTGCTGATTGCCAGGCCCTCTAAGGGCCTCATTTTATTCTCCTTCGCCCGCCGATTCGGCGGGCTTCGGAAGAATTCCGCTCCGATACCGCAAGCGTAAGCTCGCGGAGCTTCATATAGCTAATTTAAGGGGTTGACCCCGTTAGAAGTAGGGATTTGTTCGGTTTCGTAAACCACGCTGGATTCCCGAAACCGAACAAAAAATACGCCCGCAAGTCTGTCATATCTCTAAGAATCAATCAGTACCAAAGACGGACTTCTGACGGGGTTGACTAAGCGTATAAAATTTGTTACTCTTATTCAAGACGGACACACTTCAATTATGGCCAACGTGATAGAAAAACTTAAAGAAAAATATCTTTTGTTTAAGGTTATAAACCAAAAAGATTCTAAGGCTTTTGGCGAACTTTTTAATCTTTACAGAGACCGTATCTATCGGTTTATTTTTTTTAAAGTAAAAGGGGCTGATGACGCTGCCGATATTGCCAACGACGTTTTTTTAAAGGTTTGGAAGTTCATTTCTGCCTCCAGCAGATCTCCCGAAGGGAGACAAAACGAGGGTAAAATTACTAACCTGCAAGCATTTTTATACAGCACGGCTCGCAATACAATAAGCGACTATTTTCGCGGCCAAGGCATTACAGTGAAAATTGACGATTTTGAAAATAGCGATATTGTGCCCGATACACACAACGCGCAAACAACGCTGGATATTAAGTTGGATTCAAACCGGCTACTTGAGCATCTTAAGCTTTTAAAAGATGAATATCGCGAGGTTTTAGTAATGAGATATCTGGATGAAATGGAATACGGCGAAATCGCCGAAGCGCTGGGTAAAAACGAAGGCAACGTGAGGGTGCTGCTTCATAGGGCCACGCAGGCGTTAAAAAGCAGGGCGGAAGGATTGAACGCTTAGAGTCGGAAAGGAGACAACGTATGCGAAATCGGTTTAAAAATTTACAAAGATTATTAAGAAAAAATATGCCCGCGCCGGAGAGAATTCTTTGGCAAAAAATTCGTGATAGTCAATTGGGCATAAAATTTAGAAGGCAATTTACAATTGAGAATTTTATTTTAGATTTTTATGCCCCCATGGCAAAGTTGGGGATTGAGGCAGACGGTGAAAGTCATTTTGAAAGCAAGGAAGTCCAAAATAGAGATAGTCACAGAGACGCGGTTTTGTTTCAGAAGGGGATAAAGATTTTAAGATTTTTGAATCCGGAAATTATGAATAATTTAGATGGCGTATTGGCGGTAATTACTGATGAGATAAAAGAGAGAATCTAGCTCTCCCCCCCATCCCTCACCCCACCCCTCTCCCTTAGAAAGGGCGAGGGGGAATTTATCCCTCACCCTCGCCCTCCCCCTTTCTGCCTCGAGGCAGAAAGGGGGAGGGTAGGGAGGGGGTGTAACAAAACCGTCAATTCCCCGTCTATTATAGTGTAAGACAAAAACAGAAATAGGGTGATTTACCCTGTTTTTTATTTAATTTTAGCGTAGTTTCGCGATTTTTGGACAAACAAGATGTTTAGAGGCGTTTTATCGCCAAACCACGCGAAACCTTACGCAAAACTACGCGAAATTTAGCGTTGTTTCGCGCGCGAGCGCGAGCGAGCATATGACCGAGAAAGAACTCATTCAACAATTAAAGAACCTCAAAGCCAGCCCCGAGGCAGGAGCCTTAGATAAAACTAAGGCCGATTTGATGTGCCAAAATTTGATGGCGCGGATAGAAAATGGCGCGGTTAAAAATGAAGTTATTGAAAAGGGGATTATTGCTTCAACCAAAGCGGTTTTTGCCGCTTTCGCGCCTCGTTTTCAATTCGGCGCGGCTTTCCGTTACGCAGTCACTCTTTGCGCTGTCTTTGCCGTTGGCATGGCCGGCTGTTTAACCACGGTCAGCGCTTCGTTTAACAGTATGCCGGGCGACACGCTTTACACTATCAAAATAGCCACTGAGAAAGTTCAGTTAGCATTAGCCCAAGACGACCAAATGAAAATAAATTTGCGCACCGAGTTTGCCGGAAGAAGAATTGACGAAATGAAACAGATAATTGAATCAACCGTCTCTAATAAAGAAGACAGGCTTGACCAAGCAATTTCCGGGTTAAAAACCGAGGTGAACAATGTTGGCGATTCTTTAAATGATGTTGGCAACAATCAATTTGCTACCGGCACCGCAAAAACAATTAATGAAAAAATGGACGAGTTAAATACGATTATTGTTCGCAATGCTGTTGATTTTGACAATGTTAAAACAATTCAAGAAGATATAAACGGCATAATGGTTCAAAAAGGAATTACATTGCACAAGCTTAATGGCGCTGATATTGGTGAGAGGAAATATGTTGAGCGAGCATCTTCGTCTTCCACTCCGCTAATTTATCCGTCTTCAAATTTAAATATTGAAACGCCCAAAAAAGTCCAATGGCAGATAATCATCGAAGAGTAGACAATTTAGCGTTGTTTCGCGTTATGTTTTGCGTAGTTTCGCGATTAGAAGTTTCGTTTTATCCCTAAGCGCTTTGCGCCGAGATCCCGGCCGAAGGCCTAGGGGTCGCCAAACCACGCGAAATGCCACGCTAAACCACGCGAAATTATTTAGGCGTGTTAACAAACATTTACAGAACTAAAAAGGTCGAAACCTTTATGGGTTGTTCTGTAACAAAATAATGTCATTCCCGCGAAGGCGGGAATCCAGTAAAAATTTTTCTGGATTGCCCAATTAAATTGGGCAATGACAGACAACAAAGAATCGTAATGAATAAAGCGGAATGCCTTATTCATCGGTTCGAAAAGTCACACAAAATTGGTTTGTCTCTTTGTTTCAGTGTTGTTCTGTGTATAAGTTTCAGTGTGGTTCGGTGTTGAGATGCTTTCTTACACTGAACTCACGGAACTGCGCACTGAACCACACGGAAGGGAACAGACCAATCAAAAATTATTATTTATGTCTAACGCATTACGGTTAGGGAAAAAGATCTTCACCGTGGGCGTAGTGGTAACAACAATCGCTTGGTCAATTGGCCTCGCGATGTTCTTGGTTCCTTTAACAGCGCATGCGGCCGCTCCGGTTGCCGGCGATTTGATTAAAGGCAGTTTGCCAGGCGTTTACTACTATGGCGCCGATGGAAAAAGATACGTTTTCCCGAACGAAAAAACATACACTACATGGTATACCGGTTTCGGCTCAGTAAAAACAGTTACTGACGCGGAATTGGCTGCCATTTCATTAGGTAGCAACAATGTAACCTACAGACCAGGCGTTAAAATGGTGAAAATCACCACTGATCCCAAGGTTTATGCTGTTGCCAAAAACGGTTCCTTGCGCTGGGTAAAAACAGAGGCTCTTGCTTCTGCTTTATACGGCTCCGCATGGAACACAATGATTGAAGACGTTCCGGACGCATTCTTTGCCAACTACACCATTGGCGCGGAAATCGCTGTCGCTGGTGATTTTGACAAAGCGGCTTTAACAGCCGGCTCCCCGGAAATTGGCACTGATAAGGGCATTGGCGCCGCCGTAACACCGGTCACCTCTGGTGATTTGACTGTTGCTTTGGCTTCCGATACCCCAGCCGCAACAACAATTGTTTGTTCTGATACAAGTAACACCACAGAAGGTTCTCAAATCGCTATCCCGTTTGCTAAATACAACTTTACCGCTTCTTCAAAAGGCGCGGTGAAAGTAACCACTCTTAAATTAAAGAGGGGTGGTATTGCGGCTGATACTGATTTCAACGCCATAACTTTGTGGGATGGCGACACAAAGCTCGCCGAGTACCAATCGTTCTCCAAGACATACATTACTTTTGCCAACGCAAGCGGTTTGTTTGAGGTTGCGGCAGGGTCAAGCAAGACAGTTACTGTTAAAGTTGACCTTTCCAACAGCACCGCCACTGATTCTTGCGCAGCCAAAACTTATAAACTTGGTATTGAAGCTGCAACGGATGTAACTTCAAACGCCGGTTCAGTTGGCGGAACCTTCCCGGTTACCGGCAATACAATGACTGGCGCTGGCGTTTCAGACCTGGGTAGTATTGGTATAAGTTCTTATACCACTTATCCGTCAACCATTGATCCGGGCGACATGGCCAAAGAACTTTGGAGATTAGCTTTGGTTGCCGCCAACCAAGACATGGAGTTGCGCTATTTGAAACTTTCTGTTATTGGCACGGTTACGGCTACGGATTTGGCCAACATCTATCTTGATGTCAATGGCGTGAAGCTCGGGACAACCCAGCAATTAGCATCCGACAAGACAGTTACTTTTGATTTAAGGAGCGCTCCGCTCGTTATTCTCTCCGGCCAAACCAAAAATCTTTTGGTTCAAGGCGATGTGGTTTCGGGTTCAACCCGCTCGTTCAAGTTCACCATTCAAAGCAGGGACGACATTGAAATCCGCGACAGAAACTACAACCTTTTGACAAAAGTGGATTTGGGCAGTGGCAGCGTTGAAGATTCATTTGCCGTTGTTCAACCGACCACCAGCACCGGCACAAGCATTAATTCGGGCAGATTAGTGATGAGCATTTCTACTGATTCGCCAACCGGCAACATTGCCGATTATGCCACCAATGTTACATTGGCAAAATTCGGTTTCCAGGCAATTGGCGAAGACATTAAGATTGCGGAATTAAACTGGGGTTGCTCGCCCGCCGGGACGACTCTTGTTAATACCAAATTGTTATTGGACGGCGTTCAGGTTGGTACCACTGATACCTCAGAAGCCTGCGCAGCCGCGGGCGCTGGCACAGCCATTGCTTTTGGCAACACCTTTATTATTCCTTCCGGCACGACCAAATATTTAACCGCTGTATCAGATACCACTTCCAGCACCATTGATCCGGCTGAAACAATTGCTTTCTACTTTGCGGCAGGCGCATCTGGTGATGCAATTGGCCGCGTTTCGCTCGCCAATCTTACTCCTACGGCCCAAACAGGCCGCACCTTAACTGTTAAGGCCGGCACCGTGACTGTTGTAAAGAACGCCTCGTTCTCCGACAGAAGTTCTACCCAGCCGTCGGGCGTGGTAAACGCAACCGAGGTTAAAATTGGTTCGTTTATCATCAACGCCGGTTCCGGTGAAGCTGTTGATGTAACTCAGGTTGTTCTTTATGATGGTTCAGAAGTGTTGGGCACGACTTGGCAGAACTTGAAGATTAAGCACGACACCACCCAGCTTGGCACAACCATCGGCGCTTTGCACTCCACCGCAGCCACATATACCTTTACCGTTTCTCCGGCAATTAGAATTACCGCCGGCGCGCAGTACGCGGTTGATATATACGCCGATATTAAGAGCGGCGCAGGAGAGGGCACGGTTGGCCATGTCATTGAAGTTGACAACATTACCGCCACGGGTGTTAACACCAGTTCAGACGCCAGCACCGCTTACACAAGCGGCAGCGGTTTGGATTTGCAGGCGGGTTTTGTTAGCGCAAGAGGCCAATTGTTTGTAACAGCCGATCCTGATACACCAATTGCCCAACAGATAGTTAGAGGTTCAACCGAACAGGTTATCGCTAAATTCAAAATTAGCGCCTCATCTACCGAAGCGGTTAACATCACTCAAATTGTTCTTTCCGCTTCATCTACCGACGCCTTAATGGCAACCGGAACATTCAAGAACATCAAGCTTTATGATGGCGCGTTGCAGATTGGTTCAACCATTCCTGGTTTTGTTGACACCTATACTTCAAGCACCTCAAAAAATACCTTTGTCAGCGCTGTTTTCAGCGGTCTGGCTTTGGATATTCTCAAGGGTGGCAATAAGATTCTTACCGCCAAAGCTGATGTTACAAGTTATGACGATGGCGGCACAGCCGCCGCGAACTGGAAGTTCGGTTTGATGTCGGATTACAATGATTCCGATGCTCTCAACACCGCCGCGGATTGCGCCATTACCGCCACGGGTAAATCGTCCGGTACCTCGCTTACTAACAAAGTAGGACAGTGGTATTCGGGCACCACCTTCCCACAGCACGGCTCCCTTATCTCGGCCATAGGCAATACAATGACTATTTATCGCACCAAACTCTCTATAGCTTGGTCAAGCGATACTCCGTCGGGCGTTGCATCGCCTAACGCGGCCCAGGTGCTTGGCAAGTTTGTGATTTCAAATTCAGCCAACATCGGCGATTACACGGCAACCGTGAACCTTGTGAACTTATCGATGAGCCAAGGCGGTTCTTCTTGCACCGCTTCTCGCTCGTTGATTATTTATAAGGACAGCATGCTCACAGCCAACCTATTGGCCACCACGCCATATGCTTGCGCTGCTGGCGCGGCTCCCCAATTTAAATTCGGCTCCGCTGCCACAGAAATAACCGAAGCCAACTTTGTTGATGTTGAAATCGCGGCTGGCGCTTCCAAGACCTTCTGGGTCACTGGCGACACTACCGACTTTAGCAGCGGCACTGTTACCGAATCTATCTCTCTCTATATCGCCGCCGCGGGCATTACTTGGACTGATGGCGTTACTTCAATCACCGCGATTGATACATTACCGCTTCTCTCCAAGACCTTCACCTACTAATTCTGAAACAAGTTTAGTAATAGCTTACAAATTACTACCCCCACCTTTTTCCTCCCCCTTTCAAGGAGAGGAGAAGGTGGAACACCCCTCTCCCTTCGGGAGATATCCCGCAGGGAGACACCCCCCCTCCCCCTTCCTAAGGGGGAGGGTAGGGAGGGGGATCTAGAAGCATACTTAAGGTGCTAATAGATAAAGCAAAAGTCCCTCCGAGAAATCGGAGGGGCTTTTGTTTTTGAATATGTTTTGTTATAATAATCACGGAACTAAGCGGGATAAAAATAGTTATTTGTCGTAAAACGTTTATCGTCTGTCGCTGCCCGTTTCGTAAATCGTCAATCGTTAATCGTCAAAAACCGAAAGACGACAAACGAACAACGAAACGGGCTGCGGGCTTCGATAAACGAAAGACGAGATGGGGTTGCGGGCTACGAGCTTCGACAGCCGAAAGACGGAATAAAGTATGGATAATCAAATAGAAAAAAAGCCAATTAGGAGTTATCACGATCTTGATGTTTATCAAGAAGCATATAACGCAAGTATTTTGGTGATGACAAAAATCTTACCTAATTTACCCAATACTGAAAAATATGATTTAAAAGATCAATTGTCCAGATCCAACAAAGCGGTTCCAAGATTAATTGCTGAAGGATTTGCTAAAAAACACCAGAAGGCAGGCTTTCAAAAGTATTTAGATGACGCTATGGCAGAAGCAAACGAAACTCAAGTGGGATTATGTCAATGTCGAGATCTTTATTTTTCTTGTATTGATGTTGAATTATGCAATAAACTAATCGATAAATACGACAAAATAGGACGTCAGCTTTTTAATTTAGAACAAGCATGGAACAAGTTTAGTAGAATTAAGCCGAAAGACGATAAACGTTAACCGAAACGGGCTGCGAGCTTCGATAAACGAAAGACTAAATAAAGTATATGTTTTTAAAATTGATACATTTAAATTTGCGGCCGGGCGAAAGAGTGATAAAAATAGTCCGCCAGCATAATTCTAAAATAATATCATCTTTAATTTTTGCTTTTTTAATTTTTTTGGCTGATTTTTTTCTCCTTTTTTATTTTTTGTCGCTTGGCGGTTTAGGCCTTTCTTTGTTCGGCACTTTGCTTATTTTGGGCGGTTTTTACGCTTTTATAAAGTTTTATTTTTGGTATTTTAACGCCCTAGTTTTGACCACAAAAAGAATTATTGACATTGACCAGCGCAAATTTTTTGAACGCGTTGTTTCCGACGTCGCTTATTCAAGAATTAAAGACGTGGTTGTTAAAGTTAAAGGATTAATGCAATCGTTTATCCGTTCGGGCAACATTTTGCTTGTAACCGAAGGCGGAGGGGATAATATTGAACTTAAAAATATTAAAAACCCGGAAAAACTTCGCGATTTAATTTTAAATTTAATGAACGATGAAGCGGCAAATCCCCCTTATTCCCCCTTTGAGAAAGGGGGAGACGGAGGGGGATTTAGAAACGGTAAAATCAGGCGAATTTACGATGAAATAAAAGATTTGGACGAGGAGACCCTTGGTAAGATTTATGAAAGATTGCCGGAAATAATTAAGGAAGAAAGCGAGCGCTCATTCTTCGCGCATCACACAAATCAACACAGTTAAAATTAGTCTTAGTCATTAGGGCCAGCAGCCGGTATGGTCAAAGTCTTGGGTATAGTCATTAGTTAGAATTTATGGCCGAACAAAATAATAAAATTACAAGTTACCGAGATTTGGATGTTTACCAACGCTCTTATAATTCTTCACTTATAGTATGTCGTCAAATTATCCCCAAATTTCCCAAAGAGGAGCGGTATGATTTAACTGACCAGTTGCGGCGTTCGTCCAAAGCGGTTCCTCGATTAATTGCCGAGGGTTATGCCAAAAAGCACCAAAGGGCAGGGTTTCAAAAATACTTAGATGACGCTATGGCAGAAGCAAACGAAACCTCAGTCGGGCTTTGTCACGCGAGAGATCTTTATTCTAATTACATTGACCCACAATTGTGTCAGAAATTAGTGGACGAATACGATATTATAGGCAAACAGCTTTTTAGATTAAGAGAAGCGTGGGGTCGGTTTAAAGAGCCCAAAAACTAAGACCAGGACTATGACTAAACTGGCTGCTGGTCCTAACCCTAATGACCACAACCAAAAGCTACTTATTTGTGTAGATTTGTGTTCTAATTTGTGTGTATCTGTGTTATTATGCCGAAGTGTAATAAAAAAATAATTTCTCTTTTTGTAACCGCAGGTGTTATAATGATGGTGTTCGTTTTATTTAATTCTATGCGCCGCGAGGTTGTTAAAAGCAATTCATTAGATAGCGAAATAAAAAGGTTGCAGGGTGAAATAGAAAGTTTGGACAAAAGTAATAATTTATTGATGGGCTTAACGCAAGAAATTGGCGATTTGGATTTTTTAGAAAATGAGGCGCGGGTTAAAATGGGAATGAAGTTGCCGGGGGAAACCGTGGTGGTGATAGATCGCGCGACATCCACTTTTGGAGCAGAAGAATCCTCCTTCGCCAAGGCTTCCGCCGACGCCAAGGCTTTGGCGGACAGGTCGGAGGACAGGCAGTCAATTTGGAATAATCCGAGGAAATGGAGTCAATATTTTTTTAATCACGGAACTGCGCCGAACTAAAATACAGAACCGCACTGAATAAAAATAATCGTTGGACGTTAAACGTTTATCGTCTGTCGTCACCTGTAAAATAATTTTCGTACGACGTTTATCGTCTGTCGCCGCCCGTTTCGTCGTTCGTTTGTCGTTTATCGTGAAATCTTTAACGATTGACGGCTGACGATTGCCGAAACGGGCTGCGAGCTTCGATAACCGAAAGACGAAATAAGGTTGCGAGCTTCGATAAACGAAAGACAGCGATTCAGTGTTGTTCCGTGTAATGTTCCGTGGGTTCGGTGTAAATATTATGAAACATTATAAATTATATTTGTGGGGTCTCGTTGGCTTTGTAGTTTTTGCGTTATTATTTTTTATTGCCACCGGTATTGCGATTTATAGATTCAATTACGTCGGCCGGGTGGCGCGCGGGGTTTGCAAAATAGTTCCGTGTCCTATGGCGAAAATTGGCAATCATTTTATAAAATATTCCGATTTTTGGTTTGATTTAGACAGCCTTAATTATTTTTATAATAGCCAAAAAGATACGGCCGGAATGCCAATGCCCGACGAAAAAACAATAAAACAAAATGTTTTAGACCGCCTTTTGGAAAATTATATTTTGGAAAATTTGGCTAAAGAAAAAGGAATTTCGGTGTCAAAAGACGAAGTTGAGGCTGATTATCAGACCGTAAGCGAAGAGAACAACGGAGAAGAAAATCTCAAAAAGATATTAAAAGATTATTACAATTGGACGCCGGAAGTTTTCAAGGCAAGAGTTATTTACTATTCGCTTCTTGGCGAAAAGTTGTCTCAAATTTTGGGTGGAGACGAGCAATTAACAACAACAGCAAAAGAAAGATTGAATAGCGAAAAAGTTACAAAATATATTTCGTTTTAGGATTTTGATAATTTTAAAAAGCCCCCTGTCAGAATTTCACCCCCCCACCTTTTCAAGCCAGGAGTGGGAGTCGAACCCACGACCTCTGCTTTACGAAAGCATTGCTCTACCAACTGAGCTATCCTGGCAACAAAAGGTGGGGGGGCGTGCTGACGTCCGTGGTTTACGATACCACTGTTCTGCCACTGAACTAAAGGGGCTCTAAGCGGGATACGGGAATCGAACCCGCGTCTCAACCACGCCCCCACACCAAAACAGCGAGAAAGGGGAATCGAACCCCCATTCCTTGCTTGCCCCTTCACCAAATCTGCCTAAGCGGGGTACGGGAATCGAACCCGCATCTCAACCTTGGGAAGGTCGCATACTGCCACTGTACTAACCCCGCGGGAAAATTTGGTGAGGGGGCTTGGGAAGCAAGTGTTCTACCACTGAACTATTCTCGCGATTTGGTGTGGGGGCGCGGGAAGGTCGTATACTGCCATTGTACTAATCCCGCGGTTTCACATAGAATATACCCGATTCATAAAAATTTTTCAAGTTCGTCTGTTCGATTTCGGGAATCCAACGGATTCCCGAAATCGAACAAGTATTTGCGTGTTTTAATAATATTCGTTAGGATTTAAGCGCTTACCTCCCCCTCCCTACCCTCCCCCTCCTCGGAGGAGGGGGAGGAGAGGTGGGGGTGGCTTCCTCCCTTTCCCGCTTATCCGCGTTTTTGGCTAGGCCGCCTTCGGCGGCCGCCATCCCGGCGCCCGCAGGGCGCCTAGGGATCTGCGTAACTACCTGCCCGTAACGCCAGCAAGCTGGCTTGCGTGGCGGGCGGGTCCGCGTAAATCTGCTTCTACAAATATGATTCGATTCAAAAACGTAACCAAAATATTCAATCCCGACATTGCCGCGGTTAAAAACTTTTCTCTTGAAGTGAAACAGGGAGAGTTTGTTTCGGTTATTGGCAGAAGCGGGGCGGGAAAAACAACGCTTATTAAAATGCTTATTGCCGAGGAAAAACCAACGCAAGGCGATATTTCAATTGGCGACCTCAAAATAGACACCATTAGGCGCGGAGCGATACCGTATTTGCGCCGGCAAATAGGCGTGGTATTCCAAGATTACAAGCTTTTGCAGCAGAAAACTGTTTTTGAAAATGTGGCCTTTGCCTTGGAGGTGTGCGGTGAGCCAAGAAACAGGATTCAATCTGTTGTTCCGCAAATTTTATCTATTGTTGGCTTAAACGGAAAATTAGACAAATTCCCCGTGCATTTATCCGGCGGCGAAAAGCAAAGGGTTGCTTTGGCCAGGGCGCTTGTTCATCGGCCCAAAATATTGCTTGCCGATGAGCCCACGGGCAATTTAGACGCTTTAAGCACCAGAGAGATTATGGATTTGCTTAAGAAAATAAATGAATTCGGCACCACGATAATGCTGGTAACGCATAACCGCGAAGTGGTTAATACTTTGAGAGGAAGGGTTGTGGTGATGGAAAACGGACAGCTCGTGTCGGACAAAGAAAGTGGGAGATATGTATTATAAAAATTTCCAATATCCAATTCCTAATTTCCAACAAAAATCCAAATGCCCAACGACAAAAAAGAAAAAATTTACGACTTAGAGGAACGAACCGCCAAATTCGGCGAAGATATTATTGAGTTTGCGGAAAAAATTCCTAAAAATATCATAACAATTCCATTAATAAGCCAATTAATACGGGCGGGAACAAGCGTCGGCGCTAATTACTGCGAAGCCGATTGCGCTGAATCAAGGAAAGATTTTGAACACAAGTTGGGTATTTGCAAGAAAGAAGCAAAAGAAACAAAACATTGGCTCAGGATGATTGCAAAAGCCGCGCCAGAGTTAAGGGAAGACGCGAAAAAATTATGGAAAGAGGCAAACGAACTCCAGAGAATATTTATTTCAATCGTCAAAAAGTCGCAACTTCATGAGAGTGAAAAGAATTTGTAATTTAGGCATTGGAAATTTTATTGGAAATTGGATATTGGAAATTGGGAATTTGAGTACATAGTTTTTTAAGTTAACGATTTATTAAAATTTTAAGTTTGTATGTTAGTGTCATTTAAACGCATCATCAGGTTCGCTTTCCACGATTTTACGAGAAATTTTGCTTTGTCTTTGGCTATAATAAGCACTATTTTTTTGATGCTGATTTCAATTAATTTGGTGCTAGCTTTAAATTATATTTCAAATCAGACCCTCCAAGTTTTGGAAAATCAAATTGATATAAGCGTTTACATAAAACCGTCGGTAAGCCAGGACATGATTACCGGATTCAGGTCTTTTTTGACCAGTTTTTCCGGCATTAAAGATGTGGAAATTGTTTCGCCGGAAACGGCGCTGGAGAGGTTCCGCGAAAAACACAAAAACGACCCAAAAATGCTTGAAGCGCTCTCGGAAATAGAAAAAAATCCGTTGGGAACGACCCTTGTTATTAAACTTAGCGATATTTCAAAATACGAGGATATTTTATCCGCACTGGATCATCCCTCGTATAAGGAGATTATAGAAGATAAAGATTATACCGATTACTCGCTTTTAATCGGCCGCATAACCGGCATCTCAAGCAAAATACGAATTATCAGCTGGCTTTTGATATTATTTTTTGCTCTCGTGGCCACTTTAATTATTTTTAACAGCGTAAAAATGGCTATTTATAATCACAAGGAAGAAATAGGGATAATGAAGCTGGTTGGCGCTTCGGATATTTTTGTCTGGTCGCCGTTTTTATTTGAAGGAATTTTTAGCGGTTTGGTTGCCATTTTAATTACCGCCGCTTGCGTTTTGCCGTTTGTTATTTTTGCGGAGCCGTACGTAATTAATTTTTTCGGTTCAAATTCTATAAGTTTAGTCCGGTATTTCTTTAGCAACGCCTTGAAAATATTCGGCTTTGAGTTTTTAATTTCGGTTGTCCTTTATTCTTTCTCGGGGATGCTTGCTATTCGAAGGTATTTACATATTTAGTTGTTTGTGCTATAATGGTAATCGCACATAAATACACACAAATAAGAACACAAATTGGCATCAATTTATTCATTAGTCTCAGTTGGTATGACCAGTAGCCAGTATAGTCTTGGGGGCAGTCTTGGCCGTTGGTTAAAAACCCAAAGCCTTTGACCGTGACCATGACTAGACCGGCATCTGGCCCCAACACTAATGACTAAAAGTTGCTTATCTGTGTAGAATTGTGTGAATAATTTAATATGACAGAAGGATATTGCGTCAAGTGCAAGGCCAAAAGAGAGATAAAAGACGCCAAAGAAGTTGCCATGAAAGGCAAGGGTGGCGTCGAGAGAAGGGCCATGACTGGCACGTGCCCAAAATGCGGCACCAAGATGTTCAGAATCATGGGCAAAAAGTAAGGCTTTGCATCAAAATCAGAGGTCCCCGAGAAATCGGGGACTTTTGATTTATTTGGAGGTTTGATGTACAATACACACAGATGAACACAAATAGGAACACAGATAAACACAGATATTTGCGCGCACTGTCGTGCGCTACTCCTTCAAAATCGTGTGGATTAGCACACGAGAGTGTGCGTTTGTCTCCACTTTCGTGCGCACTGTCATGTGTTACTCCGTTTCTGAAATCGCCAGGAGTAGCGCACGACAGTGCGCATCCAAATGATTTGTGTAGATTTGCTTTCTGATTTGTGTATATCTGATGTAAATCTGTGTATTTTTGTGTGATATGAGAGTACTCATAGCAACAGGCATTTTTTCGCCGGATATCGGCGGACCGGCGACCTACTCCAAAAAGATGGCCGAGGAATTGATGGCGGGGGGAAACACTGTTAAAGTCCTCACTTATTCTGATAACAAATTTTCGGTTTTAGACTGCCAGTTTCCAGTTATTAGAGTTTCTCGGAAATTGCCGGTGTTCTTTAGATATTTGGTTTATTTTTTGGCGGTACTTTGGCATGGGAGAGACGTTGATTTGATTTATCTTCAGGACCCGGTAAGTTCCGGTTTGCCGACGGCTTTGGCTAATTTATTTTTGCGGAAGCGACTGGTGTTAAAAATTGTGGGGGATTATGCGTGGGAATCAGCTTCGCAAATCCGAAATCCGAAATTCGAAATCCGAAACAAATTCAAAATCCCAAATTCAAAATTCAAAACTTTGGATGAATTCTATCCATTTAAGAAAGACGATTATTCGTTTAAAATAAGATTATTCCAGAAAATCCAAACATGGGTGGCGGGAAGGGCTGATAAAATTATTACCCCAAGCGAATATTTGAAAGGAATTGTTAAAAAGTGGGGCATTGCGGAGAATAAAATAAACGTTGTTTATAACGCCGCCAATTTGCTAAAAATTGATGTACAAAAAGAAAGTGGTGATTTTACCATTATTTCGGTAGGTCGTCTTGTTCCGTGGAAAGGGTACAGCACCTTAATCGGGGTTTTTGCCTCGCTTTTAAAAGAATACCCATATTTAAAGTTAAAAATTATTGGCTCCGGGCCGGAGATGGAAAGCCTTAAAAGGCTTGTTTCCGAATTGGAATTGGAGGAAAGGGTTGGGCTTGACGGATCAGTTTCCCATGAAACGGCGCTTCGAGAAATGTCCAGCGCGTCTTTATTCGTGTTAAATACCGCCTACGAGGGGCTGTCGCACGTTCTTTTGGAAGCTTTGGCGGTTGGGACGCCGGTAATCACCACCACCGCAGGCGGCAACCCAGAGGTGATTAAAGACGGGTGGAACGGTATTTTGATTAAATATAACGATTCCGATGCCTTGAGAGCGGCGATAATAAAAATGATTGGCGATAAAGATTTTAGAGAAATGTGCGTCAAGAACGGATTACAAAGTTTGGAGAAGTTCAGTGAAGAAGAAATGATAAATAAAACTTTACAGGTTTTAACTATTGATCCCTAACTGTTAATCCTTGACTATTGACTAAATTTGTCAAAAATCAAGGATTAAAAGTCAAGGTTTTAAATTTATGTTGTATCTTTTCATCGCATTATCAATCTTAAGCAACGTTATTGCAAACGTGTCGCTTAAAATCGGCGCCGGCCGTTTAAGCGGGCTAAGTTGGCAATTGCCAATCCAGTCATTTTTTAAAATTATTACCGACATTCCGCTCGTGGCCGGAGGAGCATTTTACGTTTTTTCTTTTGCTTGTTATATTTATATTTTAAATCAAGCAAATTTGTCGTTGGTCTATCCAATTTTAACAAGCGTGGCAATGATTTTGGTGACATTAGTATCTGTTTTTTATCTTAATGAAACCTTAAAGATAGTTCAGGCGGCGGGTATACTTTTTATAATTGTTGGCGTTTGTTTGGTGTCGTATAAATAAAATACACAGATAAACACGGATTAGAACACAGATAAACACAGATATTTGCGCGCACTGTCGTGCGCTACTCCGTTTCTAAAATCGCAAGGAGTAGCGCACGAAAGTGCGCGTCCAAATGATTTGTGTGGATTTGTTTTCTGATTTGTGTAAATTTGTGTGATATGAGCAAAGCGAATATGAGGGTATTAATGATAAGTCGCGATGAAAGTATTTTAGAGCCAAATTCCGTAAGCGCCGGAAGGATGATTGAATACGGCAATTTGTGCGACGAGCTCCACATAATCGTCCTTTCAGGACGAAAATTTATAACATCCCCCACCCCATCCCTCCCCCTTGAAAAGGGGGAGGGTAAGGGAGGGGGTCAAATTTCAAAAAATGTATTTATTTACCCCACAAGTTCATTTTTTAAATTTTTTTCCATTTTCACCGCTTATAGAATTGGAAAACGCATCCTTAATGATTTTCGGCGTAAAAACGGCGTAGTCGCCGACCTGCCCGCCAAAGTTCTAGTGAAGGAGGGAGGCGAGCGGCGTGAATCTGCTTCTATAATCACGACGCAAGATCCTTTTGAAACAGGATTGGTTGGTTTATGGCTTAAGAAAAAATTCAAGGTTGGTCTTAATATACAGTTGCACGGAGATTTTTTTGGTAATCCGTATTGGCGTTCTGAATCATTTTTAAATAAAATTCGTTTTAAAATAGCCAATCGGGTAATTCCAAACGCAGATTCAATCCGAGTTGTAAGTGAACGAATCAAGGACTCACTTAAATCTTATCACCCTACGGGCGATCCCCCGCAGGGGGATAACTTCCCCGACGCTAACGGTCGGGGTCCGTCTTGGGCGGAAAATCTTAAATCTAAAATAGTGGTTGCCCCGATTTTTACCGATATTTTAAAAATTCAAGAAACGCAGCCAAAATTTAATTTACACGAACGATTTCCAGGATCTCCCCCTTCGGGGGATCTCCCGAAGGGAGAAAATTTAATTCTTCTTTGGGTGGGGAAAATGGGCAAGGTGAAAAACTTGAGTTTTCTTTTAAAAGCGTTTAAATATGTTTTAGAAGCGTTTCCTAAGGCGGTTTTGGTTTTAGTCGGCGGCGGTCCGGAAGAAGAGCGACTAAAAATAGAGGCGAAGAAATTAGGAATAAGCGACTCGGTAAAATTTGAAGGCGAACAATCCCCACGTCCTCCCCCTGTTTCGCAGGGCGAAATAGGGGGAGTTAGAGGGGGTGATTTAGTTTCGTATTATAAAACCGCCGACATTTTCGTTTTTCCCTCGCTTTATGAGGGGTGGGGGAGGGTGATTATTGAAGCGGCGGCAGCCGGTTTGCCGATTGTAATGGCGGACGTAGGCTGCGCTGGCGAAGTTATTAAAAATGACGAATCGGGCGAAGTTGTGGCGATTAATGATATGGAAGGATTTGTGAGGTCGGTTACAAAATTAGGATTTAACCCCGACCTGAGACAGAAATATAAAGAAGCGGCACTTCAAAGTGTTAAAAATTTGCCCGATAAAAGCCAGATTTTTGAGTTGATTAAAAAAAGTTGGGAATTATGCGTTTATCAATAATAATTCCAGTTTATAACGAAAAAAACACCATATTAAAAATTCTTTCCAAAATTGACGGAGTTTTTTTAGGCGACATCGAAAAAGAAATTATTGTGGTTGATGACGGTTCAGATGACGGAACTCGTGAAATTTTAAATAACTTAACGGGCAAATATAAAATTATTTTTCACGAAAAAAATCAAGGAAAAGGAATGGCTATAAGAACCGGCCTAAAATATACTTCGGGCGATTGGATTATTATTCAGGATGCCGATTTGGAATATGACCCGAATGATTATATAAAATTATTAAATTTTGCCAAAGAAAATAACGCGCAAGCGGTTTATGGCAGCAGGACAAGCAATTTAAAAAGAGGTGTTATGTCCGGATTGATTTATGCCTTGGGCGGACTGTTTGTTACTTTTTTAACTAATATTTTATATAAAACCAATTTGACCGACGAGGCAACTTGTTATAAATTGTTTAAGACCGATTTGATTAAAAATATTCCTCTAAATTGCGAACGTTTTGAATTTTGTCCGGAAATTACGGCAAAAGTAGCCAAGCGCGGCATAAAAATTTTTGAAATTCCAATAAATTATTATCCCCGGCATAAAAAAGAAGGAAAGAAAATAAATTGGAAAGACGGGCTTGAGGCGATTTGGACGCTTATTAAGTATAAATTTATAGATTAATAATTTTTTCAAACAATGAAAACAATTTTATTGATAAACCCTACCTGGCTTATTAATAACGATGAAAATTTGTGGAAAAAAATAGCAAGCTGTTTTCCCAGCTTGGGTTTGGGTTACCTTGCCGCCGTGTTAGAAAGAGACGGCCACAAAGTTTTTTATTTAGATTGTACCGCCGAAAAAATTGCGCTGTCGGAAACCAAAGAAAGGTTAAGGCAATATCCAAATATTGATTTTGTCGGCATTACTGCCACCACCCCTTTAATAGACAGTGCCTTAAGTGCGGCCGCGTATGCCAAAGAAGTTTTTCCAAACGTGAAAGTCGTGCTTGGCGGCGTTCATCCAAGCGTAATGCCGGACGAGGTTTTGTCTTGCGGCGCTGTTGATTATGTTGTTCGGGACGAAGGAGAAGAGACAATGCTGGAATTGGTCAATGGAAAAGCTGACGAAGAAATTTTGGGCCTTTCGTATAAAAGAGGCGGAAAAATTATTCACAATCCACCGCGGCCTCTAATTCAAAACTTAGACACAATCCCTGCCCCTTCTTACCATTTAATGCCATTTGATAAATATTACCCGCCGGTGGGAGGATATAAGAGATTGCCGGCAATGAGCATTTTTGCGACGCGTGGCTGTCCGGGAAGATGCACTTATTGTTATAGAACTTTTAGAGGCGTTGTCAGAAAACGTTCGGCGGAAAACATTGTTGATGAAATTAAGTTGTTGCAAAAAGATTATGGCATAAAGGAGATTTGTTTTTATGATGATACCTTCACTCTGTTTAAAGATGAAATTAAGAAATTTTGTCGGATTATTATTGATAAAAAAATTGATTTAACCTGGTCGTGTTTTACGAGAGTTGATTGTGTGGACGAAGATTTGCTTAAAATGATGAAGAAAGCCGGTTGCCACTTAATACTTTTCGGCGTTGAATCGGCGGACGAGCAAGTGTTAAAAAACATAAAAAAGATGATATCTCTAGATCAAGTTAAAGAAGTGGTTAAAATTTGCAGAAAAATAGGCATTGAAACACGCGCTTCATTTATGATTGGAAATATTGGAGACACCGAAGAAACCGTTAAAAAAACAATTAAATTTGCCATAGATTTGGACCCCGACGAAGTTCAATTTAATGTTACTACCATTTATCCGGGCACGGAAATGTGGCAGTGGGCGCACCGAAACGGTTATATTACTTGTTATGATTGGAGCAAATATTCAATGTCAAATATTTGTTTTCACCACCCCAATTTAACCCAAGAACAAATGAAATATTATTATAAATTGGCGCATTTAAAATTTTATTTTCGCCCGAAGATTATTTTAAGAAGATTATTTAGAATTAAGTCGTGGCTCCAGTTAAAACAAGAAATTGTCGGTGCCCTGGCATTGTTGGGTTTTTAAAGATATAGGACTTACGCACCCGCCCCCCCATTTGTCATCCTGAGCGAAGCGAAGAATCTCGTGGGAAGCCCCGATTTGTCGGGGCTGACCCACGAATAATGCGGGTCGTCGCTTACAGCTCCTCCCGTGAGATCCTTCACGGAGTAAAACCCCGTACCGAGCTTTGCTCTGGTGCGTGGGTTCAGGATGACATCAAGTGCGAAAGTCCTAAGATAGTATGATGAATATGTTATTCTATGATGAATATGTTATTCAAAGATCGCAATGAAAAAATAATTTTTTCCTTGGCAATAATCTGGCATTTGATATTTTTTTTGTTGATTTATTTTAAATCGGGATGGACGGGATTTTATTGGGGAGATGCCGAAGGTTATATCCAAATAGCAAAAAATTTGTTGGGCGGAAATGGTTTTTCTTTGTCGGACGTTGCTCCGTTTATGCCGGATGGATGGAGAACGCCCATGTACCCGATTCTTTTATCCGGCATTTTGTTTATTTTTAAAAATTTATATTTTGTCAGCTTAGCGCAGATATTGCTTTTTTCTTTCGGCGCGATTTTAATTTATCGGCTGGCAAAAGATTTTCTTGGCGAAAAAGCGGCGCTTATTGCTTCGCTTTTTTTAATTTTAGAGCCGACAATGGCGTATTGGAATGTTATGTTTTTATCCGAAACGCTCTTTTTTCTATTTTTTATTTTGGGAATATATTTTTTCGTCAAGTTTTATAAAAGTTCGTCCTTTTTTGCGATTTTTGCCGCTGCGTCTTTTTTGGGTTTCGCCACATTAACTCGCCCGGTGGCGCAGGGCCTATGGTTTTTGATTTTGGTGTTCATTTTGTTTCTGATAAAAAAAATAGGAGTTAAATGCGCTTGTTTGTCTTTTATTATTTTTTTAGTTTCTTTTGTTTCGGTCGTTTCCCCGTGGTTAATTAGAAACAAGGTTTTATTTAACACTTATAGTTTTTCTTCGGCCGACGCAAACGCTTCGATGGATAACTTGGGGGCTTACATAAGGTTCAATCCTTTGGAAAACTTTAAAGGCAATCCGCCGCAATATCTACTGGATTTGATTCAAAAAAATTCAAAATTGCCTATTTTTGCGCACGACTTAAATTATCGATCGTATTTTATGAAGAGATGGTTTAATTTGATTTTGGCCGATCCCGTCGGTTATTCTGAGGTTCATTTGATTAGTTTAATTCCCTATTTTCTTGGTGATGGATATACGGAATTGGCGCGCCAGTTTTTTCCGGGTTTGTATCGCCCAGGTGTTATAAGTTGGGACCACATGATAACACCATTTTCCTTTTTATTTGATCATCAAGGCGTGGAAGCAGTTATATTTTGGGCGGGTAAATTATTTTGGGTTTTAATTTATTTCGCGGCGATTTTGGGGGCGATTAATCTCTTAAAAAGAAAAGAATATCTTTATTTAATTTTATTTTTAATTATTATTTTTTATTTTGCCTTAACCGCCGGAATAATTGCGTATTCCCGTTATCGTTTTGCCGTCAATCCGTTTATTTTTATTTTGGCTGCCGCGGGTTTGCGTTATTTGCGGGAATTATTAAGATTTAAAAGTAAATAATTTTTTATTTTTTGTGAATAAAAAGATGGTATATTAAAATTAAATAGTTGCAATTTTATGTGGAAAGGCAAATCGGTATCAGTGGTCTTAACGAGTTATAAAGAAAAAAATTCAATTCGTGAAACAATTGAAGGATTTTTTAATACCGGAGTGGTTGATGAGGTTATCGTGGTGGATAATAATGCCGAAGCCGGCAGCGCGGAGGAGGTGCGAAAGACAAAAGCAAAACTTTTTTTTGAAAAACAGCAAGGTCATGGATACGCCTTGCGGGAGGGGATGAGGCGGGCGGGAGGAGATTTTGTTGTCCTGTGCGAGGGAGACGGCACGTATAATCCGCGGGACGTTGAAAAATTTTTGCTCTACGGAGCGGAATTTTCTGTGGTTCTGGGGACGCGCACCAACACCAGCCTCATCGGCCCTGACTCGGCTATGTTTTTCTTACGGAGAGTCGCGGATGTCTTTGAAGGAAAATTGATTGAAATATTGTTTGCCACCAATCGGCTGACTGATGTGGGGTGTACCTACAAACTTTTACGCCAAGATGTCGTTCAAAAATTAGAGCCGCATTGGATAAAGGGCGATTCTCATTTTACTACCGAGGTGACTTTACAGGTGGTGGCGAGGCGGATTCCTTTTGTGGAAATTCCGGTGGCGTTTAATAAGAGAGTCGGGGTTTCGTCGGTTGCCGAGAGTTTCAGCAATGTGGTAAAATGGGGAATAAAATTATTAATTTTCATCATACTCTTTCGAGTGCGATGGAAAACCAAGAGGCAATCATTATGATTTTTCCATCGGCGCAGTCGGCGCTAACCAGTTTTGACGGGAGTATTTCCTTAGATACTACCGTGCAAAAACCGGACAAGTATCGTTTTTTTGACCAGAAAAACTTTGGGAATATGATTTCGCGCGGCGCCGGACTTTCATACGTTGCGGCGAGTTTTGGGTTGAAAAGCAAAACAATAGACCACTCTTCTTTCAACCGTCTTCTGTCATACCGCGACGGTATCTTGGAGGTGGAAGCCGGCGCGACGCTGGGCCGTGTTTACAATTATTTGCGCGGGCAAAATCGCTATTTACCCGTTCAACCCGGGCATCCCGATATCACCGTGGGAGGATGCGTCGCGGCCGACGTCCACGGCAAAAATCAATTTCGCGACGGCACATTTGTGTCATTAGTGGAAAGAATCAAGTTATTTCATCCAAAGCACGGAATCATTGAACTTAGTCGGACACAGAATCCGAAGCTTTTTGATCTCACTTGCGGAGGTTTTGGGCTCACCGGGATTATTTTAAGCGTTGATTTAAGAACTCGTTCCATTCCTTCTCCCTTCGTGGAGATAACAACAATTCCAGTGCCGGCAGTTGAAGACCTTGAGAAAATTTTGAAAGATATTGTTAATAAATATGATTTAGTTTATTCTTGGCATGACTTTACAAAAAAAGGCCGGGGATTCGGCCGCGGCTTTATTAAGGCCGCAAAATTTTCTACGGCAGGTCAAACGCACTTTTTTTCCGCAGAGCAGGATCATAGACACCTTAAGCGGACATTGTTTGCCGAACGAAGAGGTAATTGGAGATGGGCTTTTTTTTCGCCTTGGCGGACAGTCTGGTTTAACAGCGCTTATTACCATTTTAATTTAATAATGCCTGCTTCGCAAAAAATGGAGCTTTATGATTTTCTTTTCCCGGTTCACAATAAAGAGGCCTACTTTAAATTTTTTGGGAAAAAAGGATTTCACGAGTGCCAATTTATAATTCCTACCGGAAAGTTTGCCGAGTGGGCCGAACGGGTGAAATGTTTTCTGTCGCATGATTCAACGCCCGTCACCTTGGCATCGGGCAAACTTTTTGCCGGCGATCCGCGTTTGCTCCGTTTTACCGGAAACGGCGTCTGTATGGCTTTGGATTTTCCGCGATCCGCCGGCAGCCTCAGATTTGTTGAATTTTTGTATAATTTAGCCATGGAGATCGGCGCCACACCCAATATCATTAAAGACTCTGATTTGTCGGCGAAGGTCGTCGCCGCCACCTATCCGGAATATGAACGGTTTAAAACAGAGTTAAAACTCTTTGATTCGGAGCGGATTTTTCGCTCCGAACTTTCCGAGAGATTGGGCTTATGAATTTTATAATTATTGGGGCTAGCTCCGGGCTTGGTCGCGCGCTTGTCGAAGAGCTGTCAAAAGCAGGCCACAAGCTTCTTTTGGTTGCAAGCGACGTTAGAGACCTGACAGCTATGGCCAGCGATCTTTCCTTGAGGACTTCCGGCGTTGTAGATAGCCTCGCTTGCCACATTGATACACACGATTTGTGGCTGGCTGATTTGGAGAAAAAGATTGCCGCAGCGGGGGATTTAGATGGTCTCTTTTTCCCTTTAGGGTGGTCGGCGGAACAGGATCAGGTTTGTTCCACCCCCGAATTAGCCGCCAAGCTGATGGAGGTAAATTTTACGGCGATTGTAAAAATTATTTCTCATTGTCTTCCTCATTTTTTTGCCCGGAACAGAGGTTATATTGTTGGCTTTGGTTCAGTCGCTTCTTTGCGGGGGCGCAGCTCTAATGTGTTATATGCCGCCGCCAAACGCGCGTTAACAAGTTATTTTGAAAGCCTTCGCCACGCCACTTTTAAAACCAATGTCATAGTGCAGCTTTATCAGCTTGGCTATATGGACACTTCACATAATTTTGGGCGAAAATTGATTTTTCCTAAAGCGGATCCAGTGGCAGTAGCCCGATATGTTGTAAAAAATTTGAATCGGGACTTTGGATTCATTTTTTTCCCGCGGTTCTGGTTTATTGTTCAATATGTCGTCCGCTGGCTTCCCTGGCGGATATTTAAACGGCTTAATTTTTAGTTTAATTTTTTTAGTTTAGTTTTTTTAGTTTAGTTTTTAGTTTAGTTTTTTAGTTTAGTTTTTTTGACAAAATGAGCCTTTTGTGGTACCTTGGATAGAGATTATTGAGCGATTTAAATTCATCTGGCCGAGCAACAAAGGCCGTTTTCTTTTGATTTTATGAGCGCTATCGCCACAAGGAATCGTTTAATGCGCGCATTTTATGGGTGGGTGCTGAAGCCTATTTTTTTTCGTCTTGATCCGGAAATCGCGCATGGCTGTATGACGGCCGTGGGGCGATTTTTGGGCAACCATACCATTACCAAGAAATTAACAAAGGGCTTCTTCGGATATTCACACCCGTCATTGCATCAAATTGTTCTGGGTATTAATTTTCCGAATCCAATAGGCCTTGCTGCCGGCTTTGATAAAAATGCCGTTCTTGTCGGCATAATCCCTTCGGTTGGCTTCGGTTTCATGGAAGTTGGTTCCGCCACCGGCGAGCCCTGCGAAGGAAACCCCAAACCCAGACTCTGGCGGTTAAAGAAGTCGCAATCGCTCGTCGTCTATTATGGGCTTAAAAATGATGGTTGTGAGGTTGTTGCTTCCAGGCTGTGCGGAAAGCAAGTTTCCATCCCGGTTGGCATAAGTATTGCCATGACTAACTGCAAAGAAACCGCCGACACTGCTCGAGGAATTGAAGATTATTTTAAAGCGTATCATTCCTTAGTAGGCCTTGGCGATTATGTAACGATCAATATCAGTTGTCCTAACGCGTTTGGCGGTCAGGCGTTTGTCGACAGCGAACGGCTTGGCGCGCTTCTTGATCGGCTCGCCTCCATTCCTAAAACCAAACCATTATTTTTAAAACTTTCGCCGGAATTGGATGATAAAGAAGCGATTGATGCCATAATCAACACGGCGCTCGGACGCGGTATTGACGGATTTATCTGTTCCAATCTGACCAAAAATCGCCGTAACCCGAAGATTATTGATGATGTGGTATCTGACAAGGGCGGCTTGAGCGGCAAGGTGCTGACTGATTTATCCGACGAGATGATTAGGTATGTCTATCGTAAAACTGCCGGTCGAGCGGTAATTATCGGATGCGGAGGCGTTTTCACGGCGGAGGATGCTTATAAGAAGATTCGGGCCGGCGCTTCGCTCATTCAGCTTATTACCGGGATGATTTTCGAGGGACCTCAAGTAATAAGCGAAATTAATATGGGTTTGGCGAAACTGATTGAGCGCGATGGTTTTAAGACCATTTCCGAAGCGGTGGGGGCGGATAATAAAATAATTATATAGAGTATTTAAATAATAAAGTCGAAATCAAATATGACGGTGAATTCTCTCTGTCGCATTTGTAAAAGCGCCAAGCTTCATAAAGTCATTGACCTGGGAGAACAGCCGCTTGCCAATGCTTTTCTTCGGACCGAACAATTAACGCAACCGGAAGCAAGGTTTCCTTTGGAAGTTTATGTGTGCAATGAGTGCAATTTGGCGCAGCTTATTCACGTAGTTGACAAAGAAACGCTTTTTTCCGACTATATTTATTTTTCTTCCGGCATGCCCAAGGTTTCTCCTTATTGGCAAAATTACGCAGAGGGGGTAATTGATAATTTTTTAGAGAATAAAAGTGATTTGGTGGTGGAGATCGGGAGTAATGATGGAATTTTGCTGCAGTTTTTTAAAGAAAAAGGATTTCGGGCGCTGGGTGTTGACCCTGCGGAAAATATTGCTCCCATTGCCGAGTCCCGAGGGGTGGAAACGGTTGTGGAGTTTTTTAGCGAAAAGACAGCCGTAGAAATCGCGCGCGACAAAGGATCTGCCAAAGTGATTATTGGGAATAACGTGGTGGCGCACATTGATGACCACCACGACTTATGCCGGGGCGTAAAGAAGCTGCTGGCGCCAGATGGAGTTTTCGTTTTTGAGGTTCCTTACCTTGTTGATATGTTTGAGAACCTTGCTTTTGACACTATTTATCACGAGCATTTGTCTTTTTTGGCCGTGAGGCCGCTGGTTCGTTTGTTTGAGCAGTTTGATTTGGAAATTTTTGATGTGCAGATTGTTTCCGCGCAGGGAAAATCAATTCGGGTTTTTGTCGGGCGCCGCGGCGCGCACGAGGTGAAAAAAAATGTTAACGATTGTTTGCTGAAAGAATTGTCGTTAGGAATGGATCGTATAGAAAGCTATTTGGATTTAGCTAAAAAGATTGAACATTGCAAGGAAAAAACAGTGCGAGTTCTCCGCGATATGGCGGCAAAAGGGAAGAAAAACTCCGCTTACGGCGCGCCAGCCAAAGGCAACACCGTATTAAATTATTATAAAATTGGACCGGAGATATTGGGCTTTGCTATGGATGAATTACCGTCAAAGCAGGGGCTTTATACGCCCGGCATGCACGTGCCGGTGGTTTCGAAAGCATACGCGGAGAAACATCGGCCGGAAGGTTATTTTTTGCTGGCTTGGAATTACTTGCCGGTAATTTTAGAAAAAGAAAGAAAATTTTTACAAGAAGGCGGCAGATTTATTTTGCCCACAGGCGTCGTTATAGACGCGTCTTCCGCGGGACACTAATATGACCAGTGATTTTAAAAAAATTCTTATTTGCGGGGGGGCGGGATTCATCGGATCAAATTTCATCCGCTATATTTATAATACCTATCCGGATTGTCAAATATTCAACTTGGATTTGTTAACCTATTCCGGAAACAAAAAAAACTTGAACGATATTGAAAAAAAAGAAGAAACAATCTCCGAATCTAAGCGGCGTTATAAATTTATACAAGGAGATATTTGCGACAGAGAACTTCTGGATAATTTATTTTTTGACCAACATTTTGACGCGGTGATTAATTTCGCGGCTGAATCGCACGTGGATCGTTCCCTGCGCTCCTCTTATGATTTTATCCGTACGAATTTTACGGGCGTGCACGCGCTGATTGAAAAGTGCCGTTTATCCAAGACGCCGAGATTTTTGCAGATTTCCACTGACGAAGTCTACGGAGATATTATTGAGGGTTTTTCCACCGAAGAGTCCCCCCTTCGGCCCTCTAATCCTTATTCTGCTTCTAAGGCTAGCGCCGATTTGCTTATAAAGTCGTATATACGCAGCCACAAGCTGGCAGCGGTTATCATCCGCGGCTCCAACAATTTTGGACCTTACCAATATCCGGAAAAATTAATTCCTTTGGCTATTACTAATTTTCTTGAGAACAGAAAGATTCCGGTTCACGGTTCCGGACAACATGTCCGTTCCTGGGTTCATGTATTAGATTTTTGCCGGGCGATTGACGCTGTTTTGCACCGGGGAGAAGACGGGCAAATTTATAATGTGGGCGGCGCGTTAAAAACAAATTTAGAGGTGCTTGGAGCCATTCAAAACTCATTGTCTTTGCCCGGCAGTTTGGATGACTACAAGATCCATGTTAACGATCGTCCGGGAGCGGACACTCGCTACGCTCAAGATGACACAAAAATCCGCCAAAAACTCGGCTGGTCGCCGCAGTATGAATTTGACAAGGTTATCAAGGGCGCGGTTCAGTGGTATTTGGAACAAAAAGAATGGTGGAAAGAGATAAAGGAGAAACCGGCGTTTATTGAGCATTATAAGCGTCAGGAACGGGCGGATTATTACTAAATGGATTTTATGTTGAAAAATAAATTACTCATCACAGGGGCAAATGGGCAGTTGGGGACTGGAATGCAGAAAGCCTTTTTGGATTCTAATTATGAGGTAATCCCTTTGGGGAAAACGGATTTGGATATAACCAATCGCGGGCAGATTAAGCAAGTTCTTGCAAACCGCCAGCCGCAAATTATTATCAATTGCGCCGCTTATAATAAGGTTGAGATGGCGGAAGAAGATGCCGCGGAGGCTTTCACACAAAATACTTTGGGCCCATATTGGCTGGCAAAGGAAGCAAGGTCTGTTGGAGCGATTTTGGTGCATGTTAGCACTGATTATGTTTTTGACGGAGAGAAAGAGAAATATAAGGAAGTCGATTGTCCAAATCCATTGAATGTCTATGGGGAGTCAAAATTGGCCGGAGAACGGCTGACGCTAATGGTGAATCCCAATAATTATGTCATTCGTACCAGTTGGCTGTTTGGCCCAAGCATGGACGACAAAAGCCAAAATTTTGTGATGACACTATTATCTCGCGCTAAAGAAAATTTCGAAATACGCGTCGTAAACGATCAACGCGGCTGTCCGACCTACGCGCCTGATTTGGCAATGAAAATTCGCGAACTTTTGGAAAAAGGCGCAAGCGGCGGCATCTATCACATAACCAGCAGCAGTCCTTGCGCGTGGTATGATTTTGCCAAAAAAATTCTTGAGTTGGCAGGTGTTAGTGTCAAAGTAACACCCATTACTACCGAAGAAAGCGGAACAAAAGTGCGGCGGCCAAGATCATCAGTGCTGGAGAATAAAAAATTAGAGGATTTAAATATTCCCGTTTTGCGCCATTGGTCTGAGGCGTTGACGGATTATCTTAAAATAATTAATAATTAACCTTTTATATGCAATGGCATGAACATCGTTTTCAGGAGGACGCGCGCCGGCGCGGCTTTTATGACATCGTCCCGGGCTTGCCCGGCGATATGAATTTCGCGCATTTTAATTCAGGAGTAATTTGCGGCATGCATATGCATCGGAAGCATACAGATTATTTTACCGTGGCCAAAGGCAGTATTTTAATGCGTTTAGTTTATGACGACGGGCGGCCGGAAGAAAAATTTGTTTTATCTGAACATACCCACAAAACAGTAGTTATACCGCCGGGAGTTTGGCATGGATATAAATCTTTGGAGCCGACCATTCTTGTATTTTATATTGATCAAAAATTTAACACCGCCGATGAGTTTCGCCGGCCGACGCAACCAGAAGAATGGAATACGGAGATTAAATAGCCGCCGCTAATTTAATCGGCCATTTTAAGCCTCGTTTATATATGGGTTTTATCAAATCCAATATCGAAAAAGTGACATTATTTCTTTTGGGCTTGAGTTTTTTCATCGGGATTTGGCATGCCCTCCCAATGCTAAATGTGATAAACGATGAGATGTATTTTGTGGGCGGTGTTTTGCGCGCGATGGAGAGTCACTCCATTTTACCGGTTGTTAATGACGTGCCATACGGCACAATCACTTATTTTTTAAATTATATTCTTTTCGCTGTGTTTTTAATGTTGGCTTTGCCTTTTTTCAGGTTTGACCTATTGAAGCTAAAGACATTTTTAGTCCAATCGCCCGAGTGGGCATATCTCATTCCCAGATTTTTAAGCGCTTGTTTGGCTTTAATAATGCTATTTTTATTCTATCGTTTTCTTAAAAAAGAATTTGAAGACAAAAAAGTAAGGCTGTTTCTGCTCATTCTGTTGTTTACCAATATCATTACCGCATTAATATTGCATACCGGTAAAATGTGGGTTTTGAGCACTTTGTTGGTAATACTGTCATTTTTTTATTTGTATCGAGCTTTGCAAGGCAAGGACGGCGATCAGAGACGGTTGACTCGCAATATTTTATTAAGCATTTTATTTTCTTTTTTGGCTTTAGCCAACTTTCCTCTCAATCTTTACAGTTTGATTAATTTGCCTATCCTGTTTTTCTTTTTTAGAAAAGACCGGAAAGTGTGTTTTGCTATTATCAAGTATTTTATAATTGGTCTCGTGGTGTTTATTATAGTTACTTTGACTAACTTTAGCGGCATTAAAAATCAAATTATAAGCGTTTTTACCGATTTCCATCCGATGGTTACGGCGGACCAGTGGAGTTTGTCTGTGCTGGCCAAGTCATTTTCGCTGTATTTCATTAAGTTGATTCGCCTATTTCCTTTGCTTATTATTACCTTGCTTTTGGCTCTGAAAAGCAAGGTTCGCAATAGAAACCTCTTGGTTCTTTCCATTATATATTTTATCGTAAATTTTGTGACAATCTCGGTGGCGGCCAACGGGGCATATCTCGGTTTAACGAGCAAGTTGAGATATTTATTTCAGCTGGGCTTTTTCCTGGTGCTGGCTATTGCCAGCTTTGACTTAAAATTCAGCAAGAAATTATACATTATTGGCGGCATCTCGCTCGTGTATTATATTTTCACTATCTATTGTTTATCAGTCCCCACTACCTATAATCAGGCCTATGAATGGATAAAAAACAATTATGGCAATCAAGAAATTGTCATAGTGAATAAAACGCTCGGCGTCCAGTTGCAGCTGCCCAAGAATAAAAAATCATATTTATTAATAGATGAAAAATACTGCGCCACCAAATGTCTTAATACTCTTGAATACGATTTAAATAGCGATTTTAAGCCCGTGGTCATAGATGAAAAGAGCCGGGAAACAATAGATGTTTTTGCGTTGGACAAGGATTTGTATTTTATTGAATCAGCCGCCACATCTTCCAAAAAAGTTCAATTGGTTAAATTTTTTGGCAATAAAATTAATGACTCGCTCTATTATTCAGTTGATTCTAATATGGGAAATTATTTTGACCTGAACTATTTTAAGATTAAAAATTTGGGCAGCAATATTTATATCTATAAATATCAAAAATAATTTGAATATTATATGAAAATTTTGATTACAGGAGGCGGCGGTTTTCAAGGAAGCCATTTAGCGGAACACTTATTGGCGCAAGGTCATCAAATTTCCGTTTTAAACACCTTCTCTGAACGGTCCATTTGTAATTTGTCAAAAATTAAAGATAAAATAAATTTAATTTGGGGCAGTATAACAGACAAGGAATTGATAGAAAAAACAGTTCGCGGTCACGATGTGGTTTTTCATTTGGCGGCGCATATTAATGTGGACGAATCGTTAAAAGATCCTGTGGTATTTTTTTATGCCAACATTTTAGGCACTTATAATGTGTTAGAGGCAATAAGAAAAAACGGCGGTCGCCTAATTTATGCTTCAACCTGCGAAGTTTATGGTGATGGCCACAATTTAAAAGAGGGGGAGTTGTTGGATGAGGCGGCGGAATTAAGGCCGAATAGCCCGTATGCGGCCTCCAAGGCTTCGGCTGACAGAATATGCTATTCTTATTACCGGTCTTTCGATTTAGACGTAACGATTGTCAGGCCGTTTAATGTTTTTGGTGAAAGACAAAAGAGCGGACGATTTGGCGCCTTAATACCAATTTTAACAGCCCGGGCATTAAAGGGGGAAGACTTGGCAGTGTTTGGGACAGGAGAAGCTGTTAGGGATTATTCTCATGTTAGTGACACAATCCGGGGATACGATTTAGTTTTAAATAACCAAAATCTTAAGGGCAAAGTAATTAATTTTGCCAGCGGACAAAATACTAGCGTTATAGACATTGCCAATTATATTGCCGCCAAGTTTGGAGTTAAGGTCGCGCATGCCGCTCCGCGTCCAGGTGAAGTTACCCGTTTTCCCGCCGATATTTTTTTTGCCAGGTCTTTGGGTTACAAATCGGCAGTTAGCATCTGGCAGGGTCTAGATCGTTATATTGAATGGGCCAAACAAAATCGAGGAATGTTTATTGATTCTTAAAATAAGCCCAGTAATACAACCCCGCACCGAAACCTTATGGTTTAGTGCGGGGCTCCGTTCACTACGTTCACTCCGCTTTTATCACTAAAAGCGAAGCCCGGTAGTGAACCCCGTTAGAACTTGTTCTAACGGGGTGAAACGGAGTTTCTACTACTGGGTTGACCCCGTATAATCACGAAGTAGCTATACGGGGTTGATATACTGGGTATGAAATTGTTGGTTTTAACACAAAAAGTGGACCGAAACGACCCGGTCTTGGGTTTTTTCCACGATTGGCTCGTTGAGTTCGCAAAACGCGTTGAAGGAGTGGTGATTATTTGTTTGGCAAAGGGGAAATACGAACTACCCTCAAATTGCCGAGTCCTGTCCTTGGGCAAGGAAGAAGGGGTGTCCAAAATTAGATACATTTATCGATTTTTTAAATACATAATTCAGGAAAGAAAAAATTATGACGCGGTTTTTGTCCACATGAATCCCGAATATGTTGTTTTGGCGGGATGGTTTTGGAAATTGTTGGGGAAAAAGGTAATTCTTTGGTATACGCACAAATCAGTCACTTGGAAACTGAAGGCGGCGAATTTTTTCGTGGACAAAATTTTTACCGCATCAAGGGAGGGTTTACAGATTTCCTCATCAAAAGTGGAGGTTGTGGGTCATGGAATCAACACCGAACGTTTTGCGGTCAAGGAGGAATCGGGGGGAGAGTCGCGGCAAATAATTTACGTTGGCAGAATCAGCCACATTAAAAATCAAGAATTATTGATACGCGCGGCGGACATTTTGATTAATCAAAAGAAGCAGGCGGGTTGGCGCATTAATTTCGTTGGCGCGCCGCAATATTTAAAAGACGTTGATTATTTGAGGAATTTAGAGCGGATAGTAAAAGATTGCCGTTTGGAAAATTATGTGAAATTTATCGGCGCCGTTTCCTATCAAAAAATAGCCGGATATTATCGCGGAACAGATTTGAGCATTAATTTGTGCCCCACGGGCGGGATGGATAAGGCGGTTTTGGAATCCGTGGCTTGCGGCATACCCACCCTAGTTTACAACAAGGCATTTCTACAGTTGTTTGGCGGTTTGAGCAAATTTTTTATTCTTGATTCTTTAAGCGCCGTGGGGCTGGCAGACAAGATTGTGGCGGTTTCTAATTGGTTGCCCGTCGAGCGCGGGAAGGCACTCAAAGAATTGAGAGAGAGAATAATAAAGTTTCACGATTTAAAAAAATTAGTCAGTAGAATAATCGCTTCGGCGGTATGATATGCCCGGTAATACAACCCCGTATAATCACCGCGTGATTAAAATTGAAAGGGTTGTTATGCCGGATAAATTTCGCAAGAATAATAAAATAATCACCCACCTCGTACAATCGCAGGGTTGTCATACGGGGTTGATATACCGGGTATGTTTGATTTTAGTTTATTAATCAGAAGATTGTACAGGTTTTTAAAGAACGGCACTTTCAAGAGCCGCCCCTATTTGGATTACCGAAAATTTTTAACAGTCAATCAGGAAACATATTCTTGCGGCCTGTTTAATTTAACTATTGATTTAGAATTGGGGTGGTCTCGCTCTAAAAGGGGCGACAGATCAATCGCCCCCAAAGAGTCTCTTGAGCGCTCAAGACGCGCCAGGGAGGTTTTGCCGGCCTTTTTAGGTCTTTGTGAGGAATATGACATTCCGGTTACTTTTGCGCCTGTGGGGCACATAGCGCTTTCCGATTGTTCTTCACACAACAGCCCGCCTCCTTTTAAGCCTTATTGGCTGAATGAAGATTGGTTTGCGTGCGACCCCCGCTCATCCATAGAGAAAGATAACGATTATTACGGTTTGGACTTAATAGAAAAGATTTGTAAAAGCAGTGTTGCCCATGAGATCGCCAGTCACGGCTTTTCTCATCTTGACTTGACCGACGAGGCAATAACTTTTGAGGTCGCCAAATTTGAGATTGAGGAATCAACTAAAGCATTGAAGAAATTCGGACAAGAACTAACAACGTTTATTTTTCCTCACAACAAACCCGCCTTTATTGATTTATTAAAAGAAAATGGATACCGCGTTTATCGCCATAATAAGAATACAAAAATTGAAAAAGATGAATATGGTTTGTGGCAATTTCCTGTTGGGCTTTGGCTTTCTCCCAAAGCGTTTAGTCCGGGGGAATTTAATAGACTAATCGGTACTGCGGTGAAATATAAGCGCCTTATAAGCGGTTTCTGCCACTTGTACGAGTTTAACAACCCCGCCCGTTTAATTGATTTTTTTCGGCCCATCTTTCAATTTATAAACATCAAACAAAAACAAGGGTCGCTTCGGGTTAAAACGATTCGTGATATAATTAAAGACATTTAATTTTATGGACAGCAACGCCAAGAACTATTATAATCAAACCAGCCATGATTACGTTCAAAAATGGGGGGCGCTGGAACAAAAACCGAACAATCCGTCGCATTATTATAGAAAGGCCTTGATGGGGGAGGTTTTGCGAATGAGCAATATCAAAAGGGGAGAGAGGGTAATAGAGATAGGTAGCGGCACAGGGCTTATTTTAAGAGAAGTTTGTCAGCGCACCGATTGGGTGTTCGGCACAGATGTTTCTTTAGAAATGTTGAAGAGGGCAGCAGAATCGGTTTTAAAAAGATATAAGGTTAACATTGTGGATGATTTTTCCCTGATAGATAAATATACACCCAATGAAATTTGGCTGACGGTGAATGATTTTTTAGATTTAAAATTACCGAAAAATTATTTTGACAAGATACTTAGCGTTGAGGTTTTGCGCTACATAGATCGCCTGGGCCAATGTTTAGAAAACGTTAAACAGATAATGAATAATAACTCATTATTTATTTTTACAATTACAAATTTATGGAGTTTTAGTTTTTTCCCAATCAAATTTTTTTTAAGAAGAAAGATGGGGTTGGTCGGGAAAGACGAATTGCAGCAATATTTTGTGACGGAAGGAGCAATTAGAAAAATGCTTAAAAATGCCGGCTATGAAATTGTGGAATTTATTCGTTTCGGTTTTTTAACGGCCAACCCTCTTGCTAGGCGTTTGATAAAGAATGAAATTATTTTTGAAAAATTGTTTAATTTTGACAAGAAGCTGGCTCAAATGCCAATTTTTAACCGTTTTTTTGATACCTTTATTGTTTCAATTAGAAAGGTCTCATAGGAATTTTATAGGATATCAAAAATTGACGATTTGCTATTTCGGAGTTTACCGTCTAAAATGCAGCCACAAGACTATTTTAATTAATGGTTTAAGAGAAAACGGAGTCAATGCTTATGAAATTAATTAGTCAACTAAAATACAAATTGTTTATTTACCCGCGCTATATTTTAAAACGGCATTTTTTTAACCAAATATTAACGGGTGATTTTGGCAAAATTTTTCATTACATAAAAATTATTATTAAAAATAAATTTTTTGGTTATCCGCGTTTGGCAATAATTGAGACCGGCACAACTTGTAATTTGAATTGCGCCACTTGCCCGACGCCTCGCCACCTACTGGGACGCCCGGCTTCTTTGATGAAACCAGATGATTTTAAACAGATTGTTGATAAGGTTAAAGATTTCGTTCATATTGTATTGCTTTACAATACCAACGAACCGCTTTTGAATCCCGATTTGCCGGAGATGATAAAATACGCCGACAAAAGTAATCTGTACACAATGTTTAGCACCAACGCGATGCTTTTGGGCGAGAAAAAGACCAATGATATTTTAAATTCCGGATTGGATGAAATTTTGCTTTGTTTGGACGGAATGACTAAGGATTCGTATGAAACTTTCCGCGCCGGCGCCAATTTTGAAACAGTGGTTAAGAATATCAAATATTTTTGTTTAGAAAAAAAACGCCGAAGATTAACTAAGCCATTTGTTGAACTTCAGTTTATTGTCACTCAATTAAATCAAGACCAAATTCCCGAAATCAAACAATTTGCAAACGATTTGTCCGTGGACAGATTAAGAACAAAATCTTTGGCCATCGGCGAATATGCTTATGCCGAAGCTGAACGGCGCGAACTTATAGCTAAATTCTTGCCGACCCGAAACGATGCAAAAACTTGCTATAAAAAAGATGATAAGGGGCTGACCCACAAAAAACAATCAGAACATTGCGTAATTGCTAGAGATCAAGTTTCCATCTTAACAGACGGCAGAATGGTGATTTGTTGTTATGATATAAAAGGAGCTTACGTTTACGGTGATTTGTTTAAAAAATCATTTAAAGAAATTTGGTTTAATCCGGAAGTGGTTCTGAAACGGCGTTTGGCGGAAAAAAGGGGACACGCATTGTGTAATAAATGCGAGTCATATTAAATTTATTATGTGCGGCATTAACGGTTTTAATTTTAAAGACGAAAATTTGATTCTAAAAATGAATCAAGTGATTCGCCATCGCGGTCCGGACGCTGCGGGTATTTTTTTGGACGAAAACATTTCTTTGGGGCATAATCGCTTAAAAATTATAGACTTATCCGAATTTGCCAACCAGCCGATGACAAGCTTTGATGAAAAGCAGGTTATTGTTTTTAATGGCGAGATTTATAATTTTTTAGAATTAAAAAAAGAACTTGATTATCCGTTTAAAACAAATAGCGACACCGAAGTGATTTTGGCGGCGTATAGAAAATACGGCCCCGGGTGCGTAAAAAAATTTAACGGTGTTTTCGCTTTTGCTATTTGGGACCGGGAAAAGAAAGAGATTTTCGTCGCCAGGGACCATGTCGGGGTCAAACCTTTTTATTATTTTTGGGACGGCAAACGATTCATTTTTTCTTCGGAGATAAAAGCAATTTTAGAGCATAATATTCCTATAATTTTAGATTTAGAAGCGTTTAACCATTATTTAAGAGTTTTATATGTGCCGGAACCGCTCACGATGTTTAAGGGAGTTAAAAAAATGCCGCCAGGCAGTTTTGCTATTTTTAAAGATGGAAAACTCGAGATAACAAAATATTGGGAGATACGCCGTGGAGATTATTTAAAATTTTCAAAAGAAGAAATAGCCAAGGAGCTCGAAAATCGTATATTGCAATCGGTGAAAAATCAATTAATATCAGACAAACCTGTCGGGGTTTATCTTTCCGGAGGCATTGATTCAAACGTGGTTCTTTCCTCAATGTCAAGATGGAGAAAAAATATAGAAACTTTTTCCGTTGGATTTGACCTTACTGAACAAGAGGGGAGAGACAAGTTTAATCAAGATTTTAATTTAGCGAGAGAAACGGCCAAATATTACGGCGCCAATCATAATGAAGTTTTGGTGTCAAGCGGCGATGTGTTGGATTTGTTTGAAAAGGCGGTGTGGCATTTAGACGAACCCGTTTCTAATCCAACCATTGTCCCGATGATGAAGTTGGCGATGCTGGCAAAAAATAAAGTTGATGTGGTTTTGGGCGGCGACGGTGGAGATGAATTATTTGGCGGGTACGAACGATATCATTTGAGTTTGTTGGCAAGTTATTATCAAAAATTGCCATTTTTGTTGAGAAAAATATTTAATCGCAATGAAAGGTTGAAGAAATTAAATACCCCGAGCGGCATAGAAAGATTCGCTCTTTTTATGTTTCAAAAAGACGGCATTCTTAAAAGGGTGGTGGGCGACAATTATTTAAATAGCGGCATCTCAAAAGATTTTTTTAAGAATAAATATTTCACAGACAATTCTTTTGAACAATTTGAGGAAAATATGATGCAGACGGATAGAAAAAGCTGGCTCGCGGATTATTCCTTAATGCTTTCGGATAAAATGAGCATGTCGGCCGGCCTTGAAGCGAGAGTGCCTCTTTTGGATAAAGACTTGGCGGAATTCGCCGCAAAAATTCCTTTAAAATACAAAGTTAATTTATTTAATACAAAGATTATTTTAAAGGAGGCGTTTAAAGATAAGCTGCCGAAATTTATTTTTAATCAGCCGAAGAGGGGTTGGTTTTCGCCCGGCGCCAAGTGGTTAAGGCACCCTTCAATTTATTCCATGGCGCAGGAAGTGTTGTCTCCGAATTATTACGCAGGAACCGGTAATCTTTTTAATTGGGATGAATTGGCAAGAATTTTGAAAAATCATTATAATAAGAAAGAATACAATTTAACGATATTGTGGGCATTGTTAACTTTCCAGGTTTGGGCAAGATTGTATAATATAAAATTATCTTAATTTAATTTTTTAAATAAATCCCTCCACCTTTCTTGGAGTCCCCGCTGTCTTGCTATAAGGACGAAGGGATATAAATTTATAAATCTTTTCCATGGGATTTAATACCCCGTGGAAAGGTGGGGGGATAAATTATTTATGTTTTTTCAAAACTCGGAGGCAAAAGAAGTCAAGCATCAAATTTTAAAGCATTTTATTTCCGGCAAAGTGCTTGATGTTGGTTACGCTTCCTTTCCTTCGCCGATTGCGCAGGATTTTTATGGTATTGACATGCAAGAAAGACAAGCGCCGGTTGGATATAAAGAGGTGAAAAAGGTTGATTTAAATCGCGAACCAATTCCTTATGAGAAAGATTCTTTTGACACCGTTATCGCCATTGATACAGTTGAGCATTTAATGAACCCCCTCTCGTTTTTTTTGGAAGTAAACAGAGTTTTACGGCTTGGCGGGAAATTTATTTTTTGCGTGCCTAATCCTTATTTTTGGCGAGAGATTATTGTAAATATTTTTATGAAGGCCAGCCATGTGCCAAGCGATAAACAGCATATTAATTTTCCCACTCGCCACATTGTTAGAAATTTATTTCATTGGTCCGGTTTAACCTTAAGAAAAGAAATAGGATTTGCTTTCCCAATTCCTAAAACAAATTTAGTTTTAGAAACAAAACTGTTAAGAAAGATGCCCGGTTTGGCCTATGAAAATATCTATATGGCGGAAAAAACAAATGAAAATCCCAAGTTTTCTGTTGTTACAAAAATAGAAAATGTCGGTATGAAAGAAATTTAATAGGCCAAGCTTTGTGATTATTGGAATCCCATGTTAAAAACTTATGCCTATGAACATAAAATATAATAAAATTATAACACTTGTCGTTATTTTATCTGTTTTTATCTGCATTTTTTATTCCTTTTATTTTCACATCCGCCCCGCGGTTGACGCGGCAGCTTATGATAAAATAGCGATAAATTTAATTTCGGGGAATGGTTATCGCGAAGATGTGAGTTTATCGTTTGTGTCGGATGGGGCCATAGTCAGGGCGGGTCCTTTATACAATTTTTTTCTGGCGGGTATTTATCTCGTTTGCGGGCATCAATATGGGGCGGTGTGGATTCTTCAGGCGCTTTTACACGGCTTAACCGCGCTATTTTTGTATTTGATTTGCAAGAAAATTTTTGAAGATAAGGGGGAAATTATCGGAACAATCGCCGCCGCCTTGTTTGCTTTTCATCCGGATTTGATTGAGATTTCGGCGATGCTGATGACAGAAACTTTGTATCTTTTTTTAACGGTTTTAACAATTTTATTGTTTGTTTATTTATATAAAAATCCAACATGCCCAACGGCAGTATTTTTGGGGGCTTTTTTCAGTTTGGCTTATTTGACACGGCAGACGGTAATATTTTTTATACCTATATTTTTATATTTTTTTTATCGTCAAAAATTATTAAAATATTTTTTAATTTTTGTTTTTGCTTCCATTATTATTTTAATTCCTTGGACTGTCAGAAATTACGTTGTTTATCAAAAGTTTATTCCCGCCACGGTCAACGGCGGCTATAATTTGTGGATAGGCAATCGTTTGGGTTCAGACGGGGAGCAATCAATGCCAAAAGATGTCAGCGATTATATTGTGAACAACGGCGCGATAGAAGGGTCGGAGAAGGGAAAATCGGAGTTTTATAAATTTGTTTGGAATCATCCTTCAGAATTTGTTAAATTGTGTTTTTTGCGCGCGATGAAATATTTTAGCCTGATTCGCCCGATGGGTTTTTGGTTTTATCAGCAGGGATTGGGCCAATTTATTTTTATTTTAAGTTCGGCGGCATATTCGGCGATTTTGTTTGTTTTGGGCTTAGCCGGCGTCTTGCTTAGTTTGAAGGGAAAGAATAAATTTTTATATTATTTATTGGCTTTTACAATTTGCGCGCCAATTCCGATGATTTTAACGGTAGTTGAAACAAGATATCGTTTTCAAGTTTATCCTTTTTTGGCTATTTTTGCGGGATTTTATATTATAAAGTTTTTGCAAAAGGGCTTTTTTTATCAAAAAGCGGCATTTGTCTCCCTTGCGATTTTAATTTTGAATAGTTTAATTGATACACTTTCGAGTTTTGAAAGAATAAAAGAGCGGCTTTCGTGGTTTTTTTGAAAAAATCATTAAATTAAAGAGATATGAAATTAATTTATATCGCCAACGCCCGAATCCCGACTGAAAAGGCTCACGGGATACAAATATTCCAAATGCTTTTAGCCTTTGTAAAATCCGAAATCCGAAATCCGAAATCCGAAATAAATTTTGACCCCGCAGGTCATCACCCGAAGGGTGACAAATCCCAAATTTCAAATAACAAATTGGATGTGGAGTTAGTGATCCCAAGCCGATTCAATAAAATAAAAACCGATCCGTTTGAATATTATGGAATTGAGAAAGTTTTTGAAATCATAAGACTACCATGCATCGATTTGATACCTTTTAGATTATTTTTAGGCAATTTGGCTTTGTGGATAGAAACGGTTAGTTTTCTTTTGTGTTTTAAAATTTGTTTTTTATTTAAGAAGTACGATATTTTATACACGCGCGAAGAATTCGTCGGTTTATTTTTTAAAAATTTTATTTTAGAAATACATTCTTTACCTAAAAAAATAAAATTTTTTCACATTAAAAATTGGCAGAGGGCCAAGTTTCTAATCGTTCTGACAAGTTTTATCAAAAATAAATTAGTAGAAGCCGGAATATCAGAAGATAAAATTTTAGTGGCTCCAGACGGCGTTAATCTTGAAGATTTTGACATTGATATTTCTAAAGATGAGGCGAGAAAAAAATTAAATTTGCCGCAAGATAAGATTTTAATCGGTTATGTTGGAATGTTAAGGACTCTGGGGATGGAAAAGGGGATTGATACAGCCGTCAAATCTTTGAAATTTTTAGCCGATAATATTTTGTTGGTTTTGGTCGGTGGTTGCGAAAAAGATATTAAATTTTATCTGAATTTAGCTAAAAATTTAGATTTAGAAAATAGGGTGATTTTTGTCGGCAGGGTCGCCCACAAGGAAATTCCATTTTATTTGAAAGCGTTTGACATCTTAATTGCGCCGTTTCCCGAGAACGAACATTATAAATTTTATATGTCGCCCCTCAAGATATTTGAATATATGGCGGCAGAGAGGCCAATTCTCGTTTCAGACCTGCCCTCAATTCGCGAGGTATTGGACGAAAATGGCGCGTTTCTTTTCCGTCCGGGTGACGAATTTGTTCTGGCGCGAAACGTTAAAGAAATTCTTAATAATTACGCCTCGGCGATGGGAAAGTCAAGAAATGCCCGCGAAAAAGTTAATAAATTCATTTGGGACAAAAGGGCGGGAAATATTATTAATTTTATTCAAGTGTAAACATATGAAATCCAAAACAAAGGTTTTGATTATTGGGGCTGGGTTAAGCGGTTTGTCCGCAGCTTACCATTTGCGTAAAAAATACAAAGTTCGGATTATAGAGAAGGAAGGGGAAGCGGGGGGATTGGCGACAACAGAGAAAGTGCGGGGATTCAGATTTGATAGAATGGGACATTTGCTCCATTTAAAAAATCCTTATGTTAAAAATTTAATTTTACACAAATTATTTGATGGAAAATTAAAGAAAATAAAAAGAGATAGTCGCGTTTGGTTTGAAGGTGTGTATACCAGATATCCGTTCCAGTCAAACACCTTTGGTTTGCCCAAAAAAATCGCCGATGAATGTTTGAGAGAATATTTAAAAGTTAAATTTAATCCGCCCTCTAAAAAAATTAGAACTTTTGAGGATTTTATTTATTATTATTTTGGAAAAGGGTTCGCCAAACATTTTATGATTCCTTATAATAGAAAGATATGGGGAGTCCATCCCAGAGAGATGAGCGTGGAGTGGTGTAAAAGGTTTGTGCCAATTCCCAAATTGGAAGAAGTTATTGAGGGGGCGATGAAAAATAATTCGAAAGAACTGGGTTACAATGTAAATTTTTATTATCCATCTAAGGGCATTGAAGAATTGCCCCGAAAGTTAGTTTCATTGCTGTCGCAAGATAATATTTCGGTAGAATTTGGGAAAGCGGCAAGGTCTATTGATTTTAAAAAGAAGGAAGTTTGTTTTTCAGACGGTGAGAGGGTAAAATACGATGTTCTAATTTCCACCATGCCTTTGAAAGAATTATTAAATCATTTGGTTTCACCGCCTTCCTCAATTATCAAAACGAAAGATATGCTTCGCTGTAAATCTTTGTTCTATTTGGATATTGCCATTAAAAGACCCTCTCTAAAATCTTTTCATTGGTGTTATGTTCCGGAGCCGCACATACCTTTTTATAGAGTTTATATTAATAGCAACGCATCCCGGGGGTGCGCGCCAAAAGGGCGCAGCTCTTTATGTGTCGAAATGAGTGGCCACAAATTCAATAATTCTATAATTCCGCAAGTATTAAAATATTTGAAAGAGATGGGAATAATAAAAAGAGAAACCGACGTTTTGTTTGTTTTGCCAAAATATATAAAATACGCTTATGTAATTTATGACCATAATTATTCTAAAATCGTTCCCGCTATTCATAAATTTTTAAACAAGCAAGATATTTATTCCATCGGCAGATACGGAAATTGGGATTATTCTTGCATGGAAGACGCATTATTAATGGGGAAAAACGTTGGTGGATTTATTTAATTTATTTATATATGGAAATGAATTTGTCGGAAAATAAACCATACATTTCAATAGTGATTCCGGTTTATAACGAAGAGGCTATTTTAAGGCAGTCTGTTTTAAATCTTATAAATTCTCTGGACAAAACAACTTATCTTTACGAAATTATTATGGTGGAGAACGGTAGCAGAGATAATACGCTGTCGCTGGCGCGCGGTCTAGAGAGCGAGTATCCGCAAAAGGTGAGATGTTTGAGCGTAACGGAGCCGAATTACGGCGCGGCGCTTAAAATCGGCATCTTAAACGCGCGGGGAACAGTGGTTATTAACGACGAGATAGACATAGGGGATGTTGATTTTTACAAAAGGGCGATGGAGATTTTGGAAAGAGGGGGAGTTGAAATGGTGGTGGGTTCAAAATTACTCTCCGACTCTCAAGATTTAAGACCGTGGGCGAGGAGATTTGCGTCAAAGGTAATAAAATTTTTACTCAAATTATTTTTGGGATTTAAAGGAACGGAGACTCACGGCTTAAAGGCTTGGAAGAGAGAAAAATTGGAAAATATAGTAAAAAAATGTGTGACAGACCAAGATGTGTTTGTTTCTGAAATGATAGTTAGGGCGGAACGCGGTGGGATAAAAATTGTTGAGATCCCCATTAAAATAGAAGAAAAGAGAACTGCGCGGATTCGTTTAATAAAAAGAGTGCCGAGCGTACTAAAAAATATTCTTAAATTGGCAATAATATTAAAATTAAAACCCTAAACATGAAGATACTAGAAAAAATAAAATTAATAAACATCCAAAAAACTTTATTTATTTTAATTTTTTCCATCTTTTTATTTTTGGTGTTTTATGGTTTTCCGGATAGCCCCTCTCCTTGGTTTGACGAGGGAGTGAATTTGGGAATAGCAAAAACATTTTCTCAAGAGGGGGTGTATAATTTGACTGTTGGGCCGAATGAATACGTAAACAACAAATACTTGATGATGACAACGAATTACCCCTTGTTGTCCATTGTGGCTTTTGCGTTCAAGTTGTTCGGGTCGGGGATATGGCAAGCAAAAATTGTAATGTCAATTTTTTTGATAGTTTTTGCAATTTTATTTTTTCAGGTCGTTAAAAAATATTACGGAAAAAATTATGCTTTAATGAGTTTGGCGCTTTTAACAGTTTTTCTCCCTTTATACGGAAACGGAAAAGGTGTTTTGGGAGAAATTCCGGGTCTGGTTTATTTTTTGGGGGGACTTTTATTGATAGATAAAAATAAGTGGTGGCAGATATTTTTAGCCGGCCTGCTTTTCGGGTTAGGAGCCGCGACCAAGCCGCTTTATTTATTGCTGATATTGGCCATAATCATTAGTGAGGTATGGTCGGCTATTAGAAACAAAGGAGTTGATTATAAAAGGTGGCTGTGGTTGGGGCTTGGAGGATTTTTGCCGCTTTTTATTTGGATTGTAACCATCCTGCCAGATAGTTTGTCTGCGGGTTTAATTTCGGAAATTTTAAATTATTATCGCAATCCTTATAACATACAACAGGGAGGGATGATGGTTAAAAATTTTATAAGATTTTTTAGTGAATCCACACCCTTGCATTTTATGTTGTTTTTGAGCGTTGCGCTGGTAAGCAAGGCGATGAAGAGGAATTTCCAAAAGGGGGAGCTGGTTATATTTTTGTTTATCATTTTCAGCCTCGTGTTTTATTTGAAAACGGCAGGGTGGTATAGATACTTTTTTCCGGCTCATATTTTACTTTTTATTTTATTTCCTTACGCCTTGTCGGTAATTTTTCAAAAAATTTCCTTTGAGAAATTTAAAAAATATGGCGTCGCGACTATCGTGGTTTTATTATTCTCGATTCAGTCGATTCATTTAGTTTTGAATATTAATAAAAAACTTTATTATAATCCCCAGCCGCGTCAATTCGCGGAAAGAGTCAACCAAATAATGTCTAACGATAAGGATGTTTGGGTCATTCAAAATCCTTCTACCGCATTTTTTTTGGAAAAAGGCAAAATTTTTCAGTATTTAACGATTAATCCATATTTAATCGTTGGCAAAGATTTATTTGACCGGAGCGGTGAACCGGATTATATAATTACGGAAGAAAATAACGAGGTATATGCATATTTGGCAGATGAATTAAAAATTAAGTATAAAGAAATTTTGAGAAGCGGAAAGTTGGTTTTATTAGGTCATTAAATCAATATCAATGGCACAAAATAAAAAGAAAATTGCTATTATTTTAGGCACGCGCCCGGAGATTATTAAAATGTTTCCGGTGATTTTAGTTTGCCAAAAAAAGAAGCTGGATTATTTTATTTTACACACCGGCCAACATTATGATTATGAAATTGACAAGATTTTTTTTGAAGAATTTAATTGTCCTAAGCCCAAGTATAATCCAAACATCGGTTCTGCAACTTGCACTGATACCGAGCAGATTGGCGCGATGCTCCCAAAGATTGAGCAGATTCTCCGGCGGGAAAAGGCAACAATTTGTTTGGTGCAGGGGGACACCAACACCGTTTTGGCGGGAGCGTTAGCGTCCAGCAGGATGAATGTCCCGATAGGCCACATTGAAGCCGGTCTGAGGAGTTTTGATCGGACAATGCCGGAGGAAGTTGATCGAGTTGTCGCAGACCATCTTTCCGATTTTTTGTTTGCTCCGACAGAGCAAGCAAAAAAAAATTTAATTGAAGAAGGTATCGATGAATCAAAAATTTTTGTAACCGGCAATACGATTGTTGATACAGTTTTTAAATTTAGGAGCAGCGCCCAAAAAAGATCTCAAATTTTAAAAAAATTAAATCTTCAAAAAAATAAATATTTTTTAGCGACTATTCACCGCCAGGAAAACGTGGATTCAATGCCCAACTTTAACAATATTTTAACTGCTTTTTCAAAATTGAGCGAATTTAAAGATATGCCCATTATTTATCCTATTCATCCGAGATCGAAAAAGCGGCTGAGGGAAATGAAGATTACGTTGCCCAAAAATGTTGTGGCTATTGATCCTGTTGGTTTTTTTGACTTCTTGAATTTGGAAATGAACGCCGCATTAATTTTTACCGACTCGGGCGGGGTGCAAGAAGAAGCTTGTATTTTACGAACCCCTTGCCTGACATTGAGAGAAAATACGGAAAGGCCGGAAACAGTGACGGTGGGTGCTAATATTATTTGTGGTCGAAACCCAAAGAATATTTTAGCCATAGCGAGGAAATGCTTAAAAAGCCCAAGAAATTGGGAAAATCCATTTGGAGACGGTCACGCTGGTGAAAAAATTATAAACAAACTTCAAAAATTATGCGGATTTTAATGACCGCCGACACTTATCTTCCGCGAATAGGCGGCGCGGAAATCCACGTAGCTAATCTTAGACAAAAGCTTATAGAGAGAGGTCATCAAGTAAAGCTTTTAACAACCGAGCCCGGTAATAATGAGCAAGAAATAATTCGTATTCCTTGGAAAAGAAATTATTTTGAATTATTAAGTCGGTTTTGGCGGCTATCGTCAGATGTGGATTTAATCCATTCACACTATTGTTACCGCTTAGCTTTTTTCGTCGGAATCATTGCCAAGCTGCGTCGGAAGCCGTTTATAATCACTTTGCATGGTTATGGAATTTTAAATCATCCGGGTACACCTTGGTATTTTCAATTAGTTCATTCTTTATATCGATTTTGGTCACTGCATTTTGCGACTCTGATTATTTCTACAAGTCGAGATTTGGCCAGACATGCTGAAAAATATATTTCTTCAAAAAAGATTGTGTTGATTTCAAATGGCGTTGACTTTTCTAAATTTTCACAAATTCAAGACACAGCCAGACTTCGGAAAAAGTACAAAGACGCCAAAATAATTTTAACTGTCCGGCGGCTTACGCCAAAATGCGGGATTCAATATCTTGTGGAAGCAATGCCCCATATTTTAAGACAAGAGCCGTCTGCTTATTATATTATGATTGGCGACGGCGTACTTCGCGAAGAAATAAAAAAACGTATCCAGATTTTGGGTATTAAAGATAAGGTTGAGATGCTCGGTACCGTGCCGAATGAAAATGTTTTAGAGTATCTTGCGTTTGCCGACGTAGTCGTTTTTCCTTCAACGGCAGAATCTACAAGTATTGCGTGCATTGAGGCTATGGCCATGGGCAAACCGATTGTGGCAAGTCGTGTCGGCGGTCTTATTGAACTTTTAGGCGAAAACGAGCGGGGGCTGCTTGTCAAAATGTTTGATTGGGAAACTTGTAATTATGAAGCGCCGCTAATTAGCGAGATACCAAATGAGCGTTATGAGGCACTGGCCCAAGGAATAATTACTATTTTAAAAGATAGAGACCTTGCTAATAAGTTAGGAAGTCGCGCAAAAGAATACGCTAAGCATTTTGATTGGGAACAGATTACAATAGCAACAGAGAATGTTTATTATCAAGCGGGCGAGCGCAGATAATACAGGGTCTATTCTCCGACAAAATCGGAGACGACCTGTCCGGATCGAAGATTCGGAATAAGGCCTAATTCCGCCTTCGGCGGAACGGCTCGTCCAAACCAAAGGTTTGGAATAGAGTAAATACCCCGCGGCTTTGCCGCGGAAATAGGGTCCAGGGCTTGCCCCAGGGGTCTAATACCCTTTATAAGCAGGTAAGGAGTAATTAAAATTTACGGAAGAACGAATTAAAACAATTTATCCAGTATGCAAGAAAACGAAATAAAAAATTTTTATCGCGATTATGCTGACGAGATTGCAATTAAGCGGCAAAATTCTCCGTATCCATTGAGGCGGTACATGCACCAAATGAACTGGTTTTCTATTTTAAAATATATAGATTCGGGCGAGAAAGTTTTGGAAGTCGGCTGCGGAGAAGGAATTTTGTCGGTAATGATGGAAAAAAAAGGAGCAACGGTTACGGCCACGGATATCTCCGAACCAAATCTTGAAGCCGTTAGAGCCTTGTCCGCCAAAGAGGGGGCGAAGGTTGCCGTTCTTTCGGCGGACGCCGAAAATTTGCCCTTTGCCGACAATTCGTTTGATACCGTTATTGCTGATAATGTTTTGGAGCATGTTCCGCATTTTGAGAGGGGACTCTCCGAAATCAGGCGTGTAACTAAAAAAAGAGCGATTATCGCGCTCCCGACAAATTTAAATCCCTGCGCGTGGTGCCTTTTGGGCGGTGATAATTTTTGGAGTTTATCGAAGAGATCGGTTGTCGCAATTTTTATCGGCTTCGCCAGATTTATTTTGAATATATTCGGAAAGGGCGTAGACGAAGGTTATGCGTCCAGAAAAGGATTGCCGCACCTCTGGCGGTATCCGTGGATAATGAAAAGGGAGCTTGAGGCGGCGGGATTTAAGATTGTTGCCTTTGAGGCCGCATCGCTCTGTCTTCCATACTTTTTTTCTTTTTTGCCCCTCATTAAATTTTTTGACAGGTATAAAGACAGACCGTTGCTAAGAAATTTTGGATGCGGCAGCATCGCTGTGTTGGAAAAAATTTAGAGACCGAATTAATGTTCTATTTAAATCCCGCGTGAAAATGATTATTTTTTTATGTAGGATTTAAGGGATTTATGTTTTTGAATTTATGAATACTCCATTTCAAGAGTCCAACTCGAATTTATACGACTTAGAGTATTTTATCTCCATGGAGTTTCGATATTTTAGCGGTGCGCATTCTTCGCGTGTTAAAAATATACTCAGCGCCGCGGGATGTGTTCAGGGTAAGACATTGCTTGATATTGGTTGCGGGGGGGGGGTTATTTAAGGAATGAATTTCGAAAACGCGGCGCGAATGTAACCGGCATTGATTACTCTGATTTCGCAATCCAGTTTGCGCGAGAGCGTTACATGGGCGTTAATTTTCAAGTAGCGTCAGTTTATGATTTGAAAGATTTTCAAAAGGATACATTTGATATCGTTACTCTTTTAGATATCGTCGAGCACGTAAAGGACCACAAAAAAATGATGGTCGAAATTAATCGGGTATTGAAATCAAGCGGTCTTTTGATCATATCGACCGATGTTAAAAACAGTTTGTGGTTGAAATATGAAAGATTTATTAATGCCACTCAGATTTTTTCTAAAGACGGCCGTGCTTATCGGCTTATTAAAAAAGTTGGGGTTTATCGCAAGCAGTTCAAAAATTATCACAATTCACATATCAATTGTTTAAGTGTTGATGAACTTAGGCAACTTTTGGCCGGATTTGAAATCGTCGGGCATGCCGTTTTCCCTTTGGTGGGTGTTCCAATCCGTGATTTTTTCTTATCTTTTTTCCCGAAACAATATCGCGGAGACCACCAGTGTATCGTTGCGAAAAAGATTTAATTTGATAATTCCCTGCGGTCTTGCGGTCTTGCCGCAGGGTGATTCATTTGAGGGGTAAATTAAGAAAACGACCACGGGGTGAGTTAAGGAGACAACAGAAACGATTATTTTAAAATTCACCATATCGCATGGTGAATTTTTTAATGAAGTTTTATATAGTTTTTTATATTTTTTAAAATATAAGGAAGTGCCGAAAATTGATGGTAATATCTGCTTAAAAATTTTAATCTTGGCGCGCCTTTTTCATTAATGCTTCGCAAAAATTATTAATATCTTTGTCGTTTTCAATCTTTTCTAAATCATTTTCTGTGCGTAACGACGAGTAGTTCAAATCAACCGAATCTTTTAAAATGGCGGCTACAATATCTACAATTTCTTCTTCGTCAGGTTTAAAATTATATAATTGTTCATTAATTATGTTTGGCAGATTTTCTATCTCGCGTACACGCTTGACACAAGAGAGATTATTATAAAAAACATTCCCGAAAGTTATGACGGGTTTATCCAGTAGTACTGCTTCCCATCCCGCCGTTCCGGTGATGGTCGCCACTAATTTAGAATGTTTAATAATTTCAAAACTGCCGATTTTTTGGTTTATTAATTTTACACTGGGTATTTTTAACAATTCTTTGTAAAATTTCCTTGGCCTCGCGTTTATCATTGAGGGGTGCTCTTTAACATATAATTTATAGTGAAGAGGAAGAGAGCGGGCGATATATCCGATTACTGCAGTTTGGTCAAAATAGAAAGGCGAAAGAGTCTGGATGGACTGCTCCGGTTCGTAATGAAGAGCAAAAAAAGCGTAATCTTCTTCAAAATTCAGTTTGCTATATAAATCGGACAAACCGCGCATGCTCCGATATTGCCGTTTAAGTTTATAAAAAATAAAAAGTAAGGGATTTTGGTTCCATGTGTGGTAAAGAAAGAGGTGGCGGTATTTTATATAATTTATTAAAAAGTTAAAAATAAATTTTATAAAATTCAGCGCCTTTATCATTTTTGGCATTGATTTATTTTGTAAAGTTAACGATTTTTCTGTTTCAACGTATTCTAAATTCAAAGAGCCGGTTTTTCTAAAATTATCAATAATCTTAGAGGCTTCATTGCGGTATGCGGCGGGGTTTTTTTCTTTTTGGAATTTTTTAAATTCTTCCTCTACGCCGGTAAGCGTCTTATAATCCTCGGAAATGTTTATTTTATTTCTTATCCTGCCAAAATCAAGATTAAATGTTTTAATTCCAAGTTTTTTGGCAATATGAAATATTAATAATTGAGAAATGCTGCCTATAGTGAAGAATAAAATAAAATTCGGTTTTGCTTCTTTCAACATAGATTCTATCGCCTTTGCCCTAACCTGAAATGCTTTCATCAATCCTTCGTGGGGATAAAGCGGATCAATAATTGAGGTTGATTCTTCTTTCGGCCCCATCGACAGCATTAATTTTCTGTCCCGGTAAAGATAAAGCCACGCATTAGGAGGGGCGTAGGTTTCTTCAAAATATTTAAGATAAGGCAAATCAATTTTTTCTTGTTTAAATTTGGCATGGATTTCGTGGTCAACAAGGATGGGGTCGTAATTGATGTCGGTTTGATTTTTAATGAATTTTTCTGCCCACGGCGTAGAAATATAGGCACAAAATTCATTGACGCCGTATTTTTCTTTTAAAATTAACGCGATTGCGTGAAGTCCGCGGCTGTATAAACTTTGCATAACGAAACATGCTTTCATACCCGGTAGTAGAAACTCGATTGGAAAAATTTAATTAAAAATTAAATTTTTTCAAAATATTTTAAAGCAGAGTTTCTTTAATTTAATTAAATTCGTTTTTTGCCCGGAAGCAACTCTTTTGTTTAAAACCTCGTTGCTATCGAGTTTTCACTACCGGGCATATAATTTTTTAAATTAATTTTTTGACCCGCGCACCAGTCCCCGATAGATCGGGGACGGTACGGGGTTTCGCGCTCCGAATGCCCGAAAGGGTTAATGCTTTGAGCGCCCGCCCGCAATGCCGCAACACTGTGGGCAGGTAAGCCCGGGGAGCGCTTCACTTTAAATTCATCCTATGATTTAGTATATCAGTGATTAGTTGTGAATGTCAATAGACCTGTGGATAACCCTATTGACACCTATTGACACCCGTTGTATAGTTTGAATTGAGGATAAGAATTTTAAATTCGCTGATAATTAAATAAGGATAACTTGAAAAACAAGAATGTCCTCGAATGTTATTGGCTTCAAATTGTTTTATGACCGAGCAAGAAAATACTAATTTAAACCAAGAATCTAACCTAGACCTTGAGATTAAACCTAATATCATTTATACCACTGATGAGACACAAAAACTGTTAAAGATAAGCAACAGCACTATGAAGCGGTTGCTTAAGAGTGGTTTAATAAAAGCCAACAAAGTGGGGTGCCAATATCGGATATTGGGCAAGGAGATATTACGGATGGTTTCGCCGGAAGTTGAAAGGGGGGCCGTAAAAGCTTATTTAAAAATAAAACAAAAAGTCGTTGACAAGATTAATAAATGGTAGCGTTCCTAATTGTTTTTTTGACGCACAAACATCAGATTCGGCAAACTTAATATGGATTTAATATCAAAAATTTTAAAAAATAACAGAGTTTTCCGATTATTAAAATTATTATCAGAAGGATATAAGGAGTATAAATTGCATATACTAATTTTAATTGCTCTGCTTTTTTTAAGTGGCACGCTGGAAGGTCTTGGTGTAAGCGCGATAATCCCTCTTTTTTCTTTCATTAATAAGGAGCGGGGAGGAGCAAGCGATTTAGTTTCTAAAACAATAGAGAAATCTTTTTTGTTTCTGGGTATTCCTTATTCACAAAACTCCATATTAATCATCATGGTTTCATCGTTTATTGTGGGAGCGGTTATTCTCTTTTTCGCTAATTATTTTACATCTTATATCACCGCTGTTTATGAAAGAAAAACGAGAGAAAAATTGTTAATACTCACCCTTAGGGCAGGGTGGCCTCACTTACTAAAACAAAAATTGGGGTACTTGAATCAAATTTTGACTTTATGTGTGGGGAATAGTTCCGGTTTGTTGTTTTACATTAGTTCCACCATATTAGTCATAGTGAATATCATAATTTATAGTTTAGTGGCGATAAATATTTCCTTTGTCGCCACATTAATAGCTTTAACTTTTGGGATGGGGGTCTTTCTTGTATTCAAACCCTTAATGTATAAGGGTAAGATAATTGGTGAAAAAGTGGCAGATTTGTATAAACAATTAGCCCATTATATCAATGAAACCATACTTGGAATAAGAACCATTAAGTCGTCCGCGGTAGAAGTTCGGGTGATAGATAGGGGGAAGGAACACTTTGGGAAGATGCAAAAATTGAATTTAAAAGATGCGTTTTTTCGTAATATTATAAATGTTTCAATACGGCCACTGGGCTTGATTTTAGTCATTGTTTTATTCATTTTTTCTTCAAAATTTTCCGTTTTGAATTACGCCTCTTTTGGCGTAATCGTTTATGCGATTTATAAACTTTTTTCCTACATTCAACTGCTTCAAACGAAGATTTACGGGCTTAGTTCACTCGCTCCCTATTTGTCCGATATTTTACAGTACAAAAAAGAACTTCTTGAAAATTTAGAAAGTTGCGGGGGTGTAAAATTTTTTGAATTTAAAAAATGTTTAGAATTTAGAAATGTTTCTTTTTCTTACAACAGCGACAGAGAAGTGCTGATGGGACTGAATTTTTCTGTAAATAAAGGGGAGATGGTTGGTTTAATCGGTCCCTCGGGTTCGGGCAAAACCACAATATCCGATTTATTATTGAGATTATTGGTGCCGCAAGGGGGCGAAATTTTAATAGATGGCGAGAATGCTTCAAATATTAATATAAAAGAATGGCGGAACAATATTGGTTATGTTTCTCAAGACATATTTTTAATGAATGATACTGTCTATAATAATATTAAATTTTACGACGATTCGATTGGCAATAAAGAGGCGGAAGAGGCGGCAAAAATGGCTAATATATATGATTTTATAGAAAGTTGCCCCAATAAGTTTGAAACAATCATTGGCGAGCGCGGCATCTTGCTTTCTGCCGGTGAACGGCAAAGAATTGTCATAGCCAGAGTTTTGGCCAAAAAACCTAAATTTTTAATACTTGATGAAGCAACCAGCGCCTTAGACAATGAATCAGAAGTGCAGATTCAAAAAGTGATAGAAGGTCTTAGGGGCAAAATAACCGTTTTGGCCATTGCTCACAGGTTATCTACTATCATAAATTGCGACAGATTGCTGGTTTTAGGCGAGGGAAAAATCATTGAACAAGGCAAACCGCAAGAACTATTGGAAAACAAGGGCGGTTATTTTCATAAGGTTTATAATATTAGGTCCGAATCTAACTAATTTTATGCGGATTTTTTTAATAAATTGGGACAATGGCAATAAAGATTTTGTTGATGTGGCTTTAGAATTGGAAAAAAGAGGGCACGAAATAGTGTATTGGGTTGGGACAAAGAGGCAAAATTTTGAAATAAATAAACAGGAATTTCCTAAGGGAATCTTTCACCATTATCAAGATGCGGGCTTGGCAATACCGCCAAAAGAATTTGAAGAAATGGATTTTGAACCACCAGGCGGAGATTTTATAAGGCAATTTTATGAAACGGAATCCACCGTATTATCGATATTTAGAAAATTTCAACGCCAGAAAATGTCGGTAATGGAAATGAAACACATCTATTACAGATATCTTCAATATTGGTACGGCGTTATTCAGAAGTTAAAACCGGACATAATAATTTTTGAGTTGTGGCCTCACGGGGGATATGATTTTGTGATATATTCTCTGGCAAAATTTTTAAGGATAAAAACTTTAATGTTTGATTTCACGCGTATTTCAGACAGATTGTTATTAATTAATGATTTTATAATAGGAAGCCCTGCCCTAAGGAAGGAAATAGAAAAAAACCAGGATAAACAGTTTACTGTGGAAGATTTAAATCCCGATATTCAAGAATCTTATAAAAAACAGACAAAAAACGGCATTGGAGCCGTTCCTTCAGATTTAAAGATGATACTAAAGAAATACTCCGGGAAAAGTTTGCTGTTTATAAAGTTGAAGATGATATTAAAAAGTATTTTCGATTTTTCTATTTTTAAGAAAACATTTTGCTATATATCGAAAAAATTTCAGCCGAATCTTAAAAAAGAATATAACAAATTGCAAATGGCGCCGGATTTTAATAAAAAATTTATTTATACAGCCTTTCAATTTCAACCGGAAGCTTCAACAAGTGTGCTCGGCGGGGTTTTTATTGATCAGATCCTCATGGTCAAAATTTTATCTGCATCTGTCCCCGACGATTGGTTGATTTACGTAAAAGAAAACCCTTGCCAGTGGTTACCTGAAGGAACGATGTTTACACCTTTTCGTTATAGGTCTTATTATGAAACAATTGCCAAACTCAAAAATGTTCGTTTGGTGCCGGTTGAAACCAGCACTTTCGGATTGATTGAAAAATCGCAAGCAGTCGCAACGGTTACGGGCACCGTCGGATGGGAAGCGGTTTTGAGATCAAAACCCGCATTGGTTTTTGGGTACGCGTGGTATCGCGACTGCCCCGGAGTTTTTAAGGTAAACAATGTAAAATCGTGTAAAGAAACGATAGAGAATATCAAAAATAATTTTATAATAAATGAGCAGGATATTATTAACTATTTATACAGTTTAGACAAAGTAAGCTGTTGTGGATATTTTGGAGAATGTTTCAAAAAGCAGCCAAATGTTAGAGGCGCGGAACTTACGAAGAGTCTTTTAAGTGTTTTAGTTAAAGAAATTGAAGGCGGAAGTTTTTAATTTAATCTATTTTATTTAATTTAATCTATTTAATTTAATCTATTTGACAGAAATGTTTTTTTAAGTTAAGCTAATTTATAATAAAACTTAATTATATACATAGTTTGAGTCCAGGATCTAACGCAACATATTTGGCGCGAAGCGCTAATAATGCTAAATTAGATTCCTATGACAAATTATAAAAGATTAAGTGATTTAGAGCGAGAGGAGATAAGTCGAATGCTCT